>Ga0157370_10000979_pt1 | contig 36192 bp, 25 predicted proteins | sample C35metaG_FD_113463 | JGI IMG/M metagenome (GOLD analysis project Ga0157370, IMG submission 113463) | Corn rhizosphere microbial communities from Kellogg Biological Station, Michigan, USA - C3-5 metaG | ecosystem: Host-associated > Plants > Roots > Rhizosphere > Soil | place: USA: Michigan... | reverse complement strand
GATGTGGCGGAATTTCTGCTGATAGAGCTCCAATAGATCCGGGCGTTCCTCCAATAACTGCACGGTGAGCACCAGCAAGTCATCAAAGTCCATGGAGTTCGTCTCCTTTTTCTTGGCGATGTAGCCCTGCCGCACCTGCTCAATCTGCTCCAGCCAATCGTAAAAATAGCTGTACTTGTCCGCGATGATTTCTTCCAGCGAAGAACCCATGTTTTCGATCAGGCTGAAAATCGAGGCAAGCACGTCTGATTTCGGGAAACGCCGCACCTTGGTATCGATCTCGCAGGCAGCCACCACACTGTTGAGCAGGGATTTTTGATCATCCCGGTCCATGATCGAAAAAGAGCGGGTGAAGCCGATCTCCTCGGCATGCCGGCGCAGAATGCGGTTCCCGATGGAGTGGAAAGTACCGGACCATAGATCGGAGAGATCCTGAGCCACCAGTTCCCGCACCCGGACCATCATTTCCCGCGCGGCCTTGTTGGTGAAGGTGAGCAGCAAGATGTTTTTCGAAGGGATGTCATGATCCAGCAGCCAGGCCACCCGATAAGTGAGCGTGCGGGTTTTTCCGGACCCTGCACCAGCGATCACCAGAGCCTTCCCCGGTGGCGAGGAAACGGCGGCGTATTGCTCCTCATTCAGCTCTGCGGCGTAATCGATGCCGGAAGCGTGGGCGGGAGCGGAGCGGTGAAGGGTGTACTGACGGGCCATGCGCACCCCCAGACTGGCACTCCTTGCCACTCGGATCAACAAGGGAGAATCCTCCCCCACCAGACTGCGGGTGATTTTTTCCAGAATCGTGCAGAAATACGAATTTTTTGCACTTCCGGCAAGATACAGGTTGGACGTAGCGCGAGGATGCCCCATTCTGCCTCCAGCCATGCGCTTCACCGGCACTTACACAGCTCTCATTACACCTTTCCGTGACGGGGAAATAGATGTTCCCGCCTTCCAGTCCCTCATTGAGCGTCAAATCTCTGCAGGTGTGACCGGCATCGTGCCCGTAGGCACCACCGGGGAGTCTCCCACCCTGGATACGGATGAACACATCGAGGTGATCCGCCTCGCCATCGAGTTTGCCGCCGGGCGTTGCGAGATACTGGCAGGCACGGGCGCGAATTCCACCTCGGAAGCCATCCAACTCACACAGGCCGCTGAAAAGCTGGGGGCCACCGCCTCCCTGCAGGTTTGCCCATACTATAACAAGCCCTCCCAAGAAGGCCTCTACCTCCATTTCAAGGCAATCGCGGATGCAACGAAGCTCCCGATCATGCTCTACAGCGTTCCCGGCCGCTCCGGCATCGAGATCGCTCCGGAAACCGCTGCACGCTTGGCTGCAGACTGCCCGAACATCACGGCCATCAAGGAAGCCGGTGGCTCCGTGGACCGCGTGAACCAACTGGTGCAGGCGCTGCCGGAAAACTTCGGCATCCTCAGTGGGGATGATCCCCTCACCCTGCCCTTCATCGCCAGTGGTGCGAATGGCCTCGTTTCCGTGGCCTCAAACCTGATCCCGGAAGTGATCGTAAAGCTGGTGAATGCCTGCCTGGCTGGCGATTTCAAAGAAGCACTCGCGCTTCAAAAGCAATACTACCCGCTGATGCGCGGCCTGATGTCCCTGGATGTGAATCCGGTGCCGATCAAGACTGCCGTAGCCCTGCAGGGCCACTGCTCGCCAGAGCTGCGCCTGCCCCTCGCCCCTCTCAGCATCACGAATCAGGGGGCTCTAGCGGAGCTCCTTCAGTCCTACCATCTCCTCTAAACTACTACGCAATGTCTTCACCAAAACTCTTCAACCCAGGCCCCGTCGATGTTTCCCAGGAAACCTTCGCCGCGATGTCCCGCACGATGATCGGTCACCGCGGTGCTGAATTCGAAGCGCTCTACGCATCGCTCCAGCCGGGCCTTCAGGAAATCTTTGGCACCAAGCGTCCCGTTTTCACCTCCACCTCCTCCGCCTGGGGTGTGATGGAAGGCGCGCTGCGTAACCTCGTTCGCGAAAAAGTACTCTGCCTCTGCTGTGGTGCCTTCTCGGACAAGTGGTTCGATGTGGCCAAGAAAATGGGCTACGCTGCCGATAAGATCCAGGTGGAGTGGGGCGAAACCTTCGACCCGGAAGTCGTCCGTGCGAAGCTGGCCGAAGGCGGCTTCGACACCGTGACCTTCATTCACTCGGAAACTTCCACCGGCGTACTCAATGACATCGCCGCCATTTCCAAGGTGGTGAAATCCTTCCCGGATACGATCCTCATCGTGGACACCGTTTCCTCGCTTTCCACCGTGCCGGTGGACATGGATGCGAATGAAATCGATGTGATGCTGGCAGGCGTCCAGAAGGCACTCGCCCTTCCTCCCGGCCTTGCCGTTTTCGCCGTTTCCGAGGCAGGCATGGCCCGTGCGAAGGCCACGGCAAACCGTGGCTATTACTTCGATTTCGTGGAGTTCGAAAAGAACGCCGCCGTCAACAATACGCCGTCCACTCCAGCCATCTCCCTTCTCTTCGGCCTCCAGTTCATGCTGGGTGAGATCGCCAAGGAAAGCTTCGCTGCCCGCCAGGAACGCCACGCGAAGACAAACAAGATGATCGCGGATTGGGGCGTAAAGCACGGCTTTGAGTTCTTCGCTCCAGAAGGTTACCGCTCCACCGCCCTCACCTGCTTCACCACGCCAGAAGGCTTCGATCAATCCGCGTTCATCAAGAACCTCAAGACGAAGTACAACTTCCTCATCAATGGCGGCTACGGCAAGATCAAAGGCAAGACCTTCCGCATCTCCAACATGGGCAACGAAACCGAAGCCACCATGCAGGAACTGATCGATGCAATGGACGATATCCTCGCCGGTCTGAAGGCCTGATAGGCCCCATCTACCTTCAAAGCGTCTCTCCTAACGGGGAGACGTTTTTTTATGGAAAAGACAGTCGAGTTCCTACTCGAAATACGTATCCTCATGGGCATACGGCGGAGCGCAGCAGCAAAGGAACTGGAGGTCCTGCGTGGCGTGGATCTGGTGCCAGGTTCCGGCAGGGATGAGGATGGCATCGCCGGGATGGACCTCCGTTTTTCCGCCATCGATTTCCATGACGCCGGAGCCTTGGAGGATGTAGTAAAATTCCTCGCTCAGCTTGTGGTAATGGCGCTCCGTTTCCGCTCCGGCGGGGATGGTGGCTTCAGCCAGGCTTTGGTTCGCTACGGGAGCATTCGCCCGGTCCAGCAGACTGCGGATGGTGGAGCCGTCCTTGGTGATGAAGGGGGTCTGGTCTGCGCGGTTGCGGATTTCCATGGGCGAAAGATAGCGGTGGATTGTGTTTCCGCCAATCTTCACATGATCTTGCTTGGCCAAGGAAAAGTCCTCTCGCATGCTCCGCGCATGCCTGCTGTGCGAGTTGATTTAGTTGAAAGAGCCTATGAGGTGATCGTGGAACCCGGCCTCCTTTTCAATGCGGGGCAACTCATCGTGAATGCCGGACTTTCCGGACGGAAAGCTGCCATCATCAGCGATGAAACCGTGGCCTCATTTCACAGCGCAGTACTTCTTTCCTCGCTGAAAGCGGCAGGCTTCACCCCTACTCTGCACTTGGTGCCAGCGGGTGAGGCATCGAAATCATTGGGCCAGAGCGAGAAGCTTTGCCGGGAAATGACGCAAGCAGGGCACGACCGGAAATCCTTCGTTATCGCTTTGGGCGGTGGCGTGGTGGGAGATCTGGCGGGCTTCATCGCTGCCATTTTCTATCGTGGTATCCCCTTCGTTCAAATCCCCACCACCATTGTGGCGCAGGTGGATTCCTCCATCGGTGGCAAGACCGGGGTGAATATTTCCGAAGGGAAAAACCTCGTCGGGGCCTTCCACCAGCCGACCTTGGTGATCGTGGACCCGGAAACTTTGCGCACCTTGCCCGCCCGGGAATTCAACGAGGGCTTCGCAGAGGCCATCAAGCATGCCGCCATTCGTGATGCAGCGATGGTGGAAGAGCTGGCTGCTCTGGACCCGACCAGTCGCGATGTCCCGGCCGATCTCATTGCCCGCAACATCGCCATCAAGGCGCGTGTGGTGGAAGAGGATGAGCACGAACTCAAGGACATACGCGCGCTGTTAAACTTCGGCCACACCATCGGCCACGGTATCGAAGCGGCGGTGCCCTACGGAGAAATGCTCCATGGGGAAGCGATTTCTCTGGGTATTCGCGCCGCTCTCTATCTCTCGGAAAAGCATGCGGGACTCTCCCGTGATGACAGCCGGAAAATTCTGGACCTGCTGGCCCGGTATGATCTTCCCCTCACCCTGCCAGCCTCGATCGCTACGGAAATCGTGATGGAAAAACTTGCCCGCGATAAGAAATTCTCCGCAGGAGCCATCCGTTTCGTCGTTCTGGATGCCATCGGCAGCGCCAAAGTGATCAAAACCATCACCACCGGGGATATTCTGGAAGCAATCGAGTATCTGCGGAGCTGAGTCGGGACGGAACGGCCTTCATTCCCAGCTCCTGTGCAGGACTCTCCATTTACGCTGGGAGTCCTTATCTTTTCCGGCGTTTCGACTCGTCCTCAACGCCCATGGCAATGACGCCAAAGATGATGACGGTGACCACGATGCTGTAAAAGATCCAGATCGTCGTCTTCCCAGAGGTAAAGCCGTAGTTGTGCAGGCCGGTATTGAAGAAATTCACGTGCCACCATGAAAAGGCGACGACGCAAGCGGTGAAGAGCGAGGCAAAGTGAAGCCCCCACTCCCGAAGGTAACCACCCAGACGGGCATGAAGGATGGCCAGAGTCCACAGAACGATGAGCAGTGCTCCGTTTTCCTTGGGATCCCAGCCCCAGAAGCGGCCCCATGAGTAATTCGCCCAAATACCTCCGAGGACAGTGCCCACAAGAGACAGGAAAAGAGTGAGGCAAAGAACCCCGTAAGTGGCACGGGTGAGGGAACGCTGCAGATCCCGGTCCCCATCATCCAGACGCAGACCGCGCATGAGGACATAGAGAAAGGACATGAAGGCGGCCAACAGCCCGGCAGAGTAGCCCAGGGAAATGGTGAGAACATGGATGGTGAGCCAGAAATTCGAGGCCAGCACGGCCACGAGTGGGTCCATGTTGTCCTTGGCATCCCCCACTTCGAACAGGCGGGAGATGAGGATGAGCATCATGCCCAGCATGGGGGCCAGACCAAGGGCCAGGCGGCGCTGGGTAAGCAGTTCCACGAGGAGGGAGAGCAGCACCACCGTGGTGGAGATGAAAATCACCGTATCGTAGAGATTTCCCACCGGCGGCCGCTCCATGATGAGGCAGCGTTGGATAATGGCTACTGTGCTGAGTCCCACTGCGATGAGAGTGGAGCCCAGCGTGATAAAGGTGAAAATACGGCCCACCTTCCCCCGGCCCACTCCCCACATGACGAGTGCGGTAACGGAGGCAAGAATATAGAAGACCAGCGCATTGAGGAACCAGTTGGCACGGTAGTATTTCGCCTCCGCCTCGATGTGTTTGTAGTCCCCCCGAGCCACGGCGCGCTGGACGAGATCTTTTTTCATCACCGTCAGCTGCTGGGCAAAATGGTCTTCCCCGTGACTGAGGGAGATGACGAGGCCCTCCAGATTGCTGAGATCCTGGGCATCCTGTTGTGGATTCTTGGACTCGCCTTTCACTACGGCGGAAATAACACTGCCGGTGGTGGGCCATGTCTCGGTAGCCCGATCCAGAGGCACCAGGAGTCGCGGTCCAGCGCTGGAGTAGATCGAGACTTCCTGGAGTTTATCGAAAAGCTGCTTTACGCTGACAGGGGCAGCAATGCCCTTGGCCCGCGCATCATGCAGCTCAGCTTCCATGCGGGATAGAAGGCTCATGCGGGCGAAAAGGAGATTCCCTAGCAGAGTCTCGAATTCGCTGATATTTTGTGATAGATCCAGTGTCTGGGTTTGGAGGGGATCGCGCTTCTCCTTCGCGATGGCGTCATAGGTTTTTACCAATTCCTCCAGCTTTTCCCGGCCCTTGACGAGTTCCTCGTAGCTATAGCGGTCCCGCTTTTCACGCGGTGTGACGCCGATGCTCTCCAGCACGGCGGAATTATCCACACGGAAGGTGGGCAGCTTTACGGCGAGTTGCGGACGGAAAAGGGCGTCCATCATCCACGCGATGGGAGTAAGCTTATAGCCCACTCCGTCCTTGCCCTGGATCTTCATGGAGCGCGCGCCATGGAGGCTGAGCATCTTGAATCCGGCATAGGAGGAAAGCGGTTTTACACGGCCACCGTCCTGCACAGGCAGGGTCTCCGCCAGGGCTAGGGTTTCCTTTTTCCATGGGATGTAGTCTTCCACCTTACGGACATCGCCCTTCGGCATATTGTCCTTCAGCATGAAGTAGAATGCTCCCGATAGAACTACGAGGGCGAGGACGGCTGCGATCCAGCGGCCGGGCTTGAATGTAGAATCAGACATGGCGGTTCTTGCGGGCTACGGCTGCCAGATAGAGGCCGAGTTTCATGAGGAAAGTGACGAGCATGCCAAAGGCAACAATGTAGAGGCTGTACTCCGGCCATTTATCGGCCGGATTTTTCACAACTTCGAAAACAGAGAAAAGCTTTTGCCCCGGAGCGGCTCCCTGCGGGCCGTAGTTGGCTTGGAAGAATGTAAGTCCTTCGTAACGCATCGGCTCATTCATCTGGATGGTGTATTTGGACTCCACGCCGTGCTCTTTCCGAGTGATCTGACTCACAAATTTCTTGGGCCGCATGCTGCCGGGGTGGAACTCTGCGGTGAATTGATCCAGCCGGACGGTGAAAGGCATGAGCCACAGCCGCTTGCGCATATCCACAGTGAAAATACGCTCCCCCACCTTCAGGGTGTAAGCTTGAAAACTGGCACCCGCCAAGATGAAAGGGGTGGTTTTATTCGCTGGATTGTTTTCCCGATAAATGGGGCGGGCGTAGCAGCCGGCGGTATTGGCCTCCGCATTTTTTTCGCCAGGCTTCTCCATCAGGTAATAGCCATCGAATGACTGCTCACCATGCATGGGAGCTACCTCCACGACGCTCACGGGTGAGGCGTTTTCCAGATAACCACCGATTTCCAAATCAAATGGCAGATCCGGCAGGCGGAAGATGCGGTTGGTTCCGGCGCGGAGATCGGTGAGGTCCTTGCCACGGATCACGTGGATATTTCCCTGCACACCATTCTTAACCTCCGCTACCTCCACCACGTGCTCAAAGTAATCCTCTGCCACATCCACGGTCTCGCCCTCACCCACGGCCATGTTTCCCCGCTCAGAGTAGTGATGGGAAACACCGCCAGCCACGAGCAGCAGAATGATGCCGAAGTGTGAAATGAGATTTCCCACATGCTTCCAGCCCTTGCGAATACGGATTACACCACCGAGGAGAAGATTGACCAAAAGCAAGGCGCACGTCCAATAACCGCCCAGAAGGGGCAGTGGGACCATTCTCCCGTTGTATTCGGGAATGACGAAGACAGAACGCCAGTCGAAATATTTCTTCAGCGTAGGGTAGAGGCCATTGTCGATCTGCTCCAGGGTGGCGAACCAAGTGAGAAGGCCCAGCATCAAAAGGATGATGGTGGCCAGCCCGAAGCCGGATAGCAGATCAAAGGTCCACTGCAGCGGCGTGCGCGGAGCTTTAGGCACAAGTGGGGTGGAAGAGGAATCCATGATGGTATGAAAAAGGCGCGTTTCAGGGCTGAGGAGCCGGAGCTGGCGTGGCGGCATGGGTGAGGCGCAGCGTTTGCGCATATTTTTCCAACTCTCCACGCTCTGCTTCCACTTCCGCCTTCGGGCCAAGCATTTTCACGGTGAGAATCTGGCCATTCACTGAGGCAATGATGCCCGCCAGGCCATAGCCCGGCTTACCCGATGCGCCCATGCCACTCTCGTAATCTCCGGAAGCGTCCAACCATACGCCCTGCACACCAGCCAGAGGGACGGTGCGGAGTTTTGCAAATGCTTCATCCTCCAAGGGCGGGAGTTGGAACTGGCGCAGCCAGCGATCCGCATTCGCCTTCACGGTACCTGCGGAAAGACCCACAGAGACCTCTCCCAGGCCACTTTCACCGAAACGATAGTTCAACAGGCGGAATTGCGATGCCGGAAGAACGAGCCAGTGAGGAGGAGGAGTGCCCTCCACAGGGCTGGGCTGCGCGTTTTTGAACCTTTGATCACTGGTGGCAAAGAGCTTGGGCTTTACGTCCTTGCTTGTGAGCTCCCGCTTCTCGGTAACGGTGATCTCTCCCTTCTTCTGGCACCCGGCCATCAGGACGATGCAGGAAATGAGAGTTACAGCCGGGATTTTCATGCCGTTGGCGATAGGCCCGTCGGGGACTACGCGCAAGCCGAAACGGGCAACTAAAATTTCAATCCGCACTCCCGAAAGATTTCAGGAAATAAGCCGTATCAGGATGGTTCGGCATGGCAAATTGGCTGGAAGATTCCTCATGAAGGTGGACTACCTACGCTTGAGACGGAACTCGTCAGGACACTGCCTTTTGTGACCGATGATAAAAAGAGGAGGTTAAAAAACTTCTTTTGTGTGAAGCATCCAAAGCGGTGAGGCATTTCACGCTAGGGAATGACATAGAAAAAGCCTCTGATCCTGAGATCAGAGGCTTGGAGAACATGAGGCAGACATTTCTGCCGCCTTAGATTAATCGAGGAACTTGATCTTGCCAGGGATTGGCGTGCGCCCCAGGGCCATGGCGGCGTGCTGCTCATCGGTGCAGGAGGAATCGATTGGGGCATCCGGTGCGGCATCGCTGGAAATGATATAGCCTTTCTCGATGAGGTATTTTTCCACTTCCTCTCCGCTGATGTCGGGGAGCATGTGGCCATCTACCTCCACGCAGGGAGAAAGGGGCTGGCCGCTGCGCTGTTCCATTTCCCAACGGAAGGCAGGATTCTTGATGATATCCTTTTCTTCATACGGCAGGTCATATTTCCGCATGATGGCGCGCACACCTTCGCTCCAGCCGCAGAAGGTTTTGAGGTAGGCGGTGATTTGGGGCTTTGCTTGGGAAGATTCGGAGCTCATGGCAGTCAGTTGTGTTGGCAGGGAGATAACGCTGTTTTGGTGAAACGGCAAGTGTGGGAAAAGAGCAGGCACCGCGAATCGAACGAATAAGAGAATTTAAAAAACCGCGAATGAATACAAATGGCCACTAATAAGAAGGATAAAGGGGGGATTCTGTTTAATTTATTCGCGTCCATTTGTATTCATTCGCGGTTTTAAAATTTGCTGTGTTCGCGATGCCCTTTCCTCTTCACTTGCCCCTTCGCATCGGGTCTGAATAGCATGGCCCCACATGAGCAACATCGTTCTTCTATTCTCCGGACAGGGCGCCCAAAAAGTGGGCATGGGCAAGGATCTGGTGGATAACTCCGCCACGGCACGCAGCTTGGCATTACAGGCAGACAAGGCACTGGGCTATTCCATCTCAGATATCATGTTCGATGGACCTGAGGAGGAGCTCACCAAGACTGCTCATTGCCAACCGGCCCTTTATCTCCACGGTTTGCTGTGTCTGGCACTGCTGAAGGAACGTGTGCCGAATCTGAATGTGGTGGGGGCTGCTGGCCTCTCGCTGGGAGAATTCACCGCTCACGCAGCAGCCGGAACGTTTTCGTTTGAAGATGGTCTGCGCTTGGTGGCCCGCCGTGGCGCATTTATGGAAGAAGCCTGCCTTGCAACAGAAGGCTCCATGGCCGCGCTGATTGGTGGCGATGAGGATAAGGTCCGCGCCTTGGCCGCTGCTGCGGATGTAGATGTGGCGAATCTAAATGCGCCAGGACAGATCGTCCTTTCAGGCAGCGTTTCCGGTATCGATTCCGCGATTTCTCAAGCAAAGGACTTCGGCATCCGGCGGGCGATCAAACTCAATGTGGCGGGTGCCTACCACTCCCGCCTGATGCAATCCGCACAGGACAAGCTGGCGACGGAGCTGGCCTCCACCACCATCGCCACTCCGGAAATCCCCGTGGTGTGCAATTTCAAGGCGTCGGTGGTTTCCGATGCAGCGGACATCCGCGCAACGCTGGAAAACCAGGTGACCGGCTCCGTGCGCTGGACGGAATCCATCCAGGCACTCATCGCCATGGGCCACCGCACCTTCGTGGAACTGGGACCGGGCAAAGTCATCGCCGGTCTGGTCGCAAAAATCGACAAGGAAGCCACCGTTTATTCCGTGGAAGATCTGGCCTCCCTGGAGGCTGCCGTGGAAGCTCTTTCCTAATCTGTAAGGGACCGATCAAAAAAGTTCACATTCCCGTAAAAAGGGATTGCAGAAACCCCGGTCGGTCATTTACCACTGCGCCCCCGAGCGGGACATGGAGCGGTAGCTCAGTTGGTTAGAGCGCCAGCCTGTCACGTTGGAGGTCGCGGGTTCGAGCCCCGTCCGCTCCGCCATCCCTCTCGGAAACAACCCCGTCTTCTTCGGAAGATGGGTTTTTGTTTTTACCGGATAAAGTTTACCGCAAAGCCGCAAAGATCGCTAAGGGGCGCAAAGTTTTTTAAGGATTCAATCGAAACGCGGAGGCACAGAGGTCGCGGAGAGATGCGCTGAGTTTTTTCGATATTGAGCGGTCGATATTCGATGCTCGCTCACCACCCATCTACTATTTCCATCATAGCTAACACCCTCTTCCTCCGCGTTTCTCTCCGCGACCTCTGTGCCTCCGCGTTTCGATTCATCCCAAAACACAATCTCTTCCTTTGCGTCCCTTCGCGCCCTTGGCGTCATTGCGGTGGATCGATTCACCCTTCAAATCCAATGGCTTCCACTGTTTCGGAAAAAAATGTGTTTTCGTGTAAAAAAGAGATTGCGGAAAGCCGGGGCGGCCCATAGCGTCCGCCGCACCCGAGCGGGACATGGAGCGGTAGCTCAGTTGGTTAGAGCGCCAGCCTGTCACGTTGGAGGTCGCGGGTTCGAGCCCCGTCCGCTCCGCCATCCCTCTTGGTAAATCAACCCCGCCCGTCTCAAGGGCGGGGTTTTTCTTTCTAGGCAAGTCCTGCCGTTTCATTGATTCTACTCCCATGCCTACCGTCGCCATCGTTGGACGCCCGAACGTCGGGAAGTCCGCACTCTTCAACCGCCTCGCTGGTCGGAAGATCGCCATCGTTCACGATCAGCCGGGAGTCACCCGCGACCGTATCTCTGCTCCCAGCAAGGCGACGGCCACAGCCTGCACTCTCATTGATACCGGCGGTATCGGTGCTACCATTGATGATGGCTTTGGCGATCAGGTGACGATTGAGGCGGACATCGCCATGCAAACGGCGGATCTGATCCTCTTTGTCGTGGATGCCCATGAGGGGCTCACTGCCATTGATCAGGCACTCTCCCAAAAACTCCGGAAAGCAAAGCCACCCGTGCTCCTCGTCATCAACAAGGTGGACGATCCGAAGCATGAGAATTCCTTCTCCGATTTCACCCGCATGGGCTTCAAGGACGTGGTCTTCGTCTCCGCAGAGCACGGCCGGAACTTCGGCCAGCTTTGTGATGAAATCGATGCCCGCATCGCGCCACTCGTTCAGGAAGATGAAGTCCACATCGAGGAAGCCGTAGCCGTGGGCATCAAGCTCGCCATCGTCGGCAAGCCGAACGCTGGAAAGTCCTCCCTGGTAAATGCCATCCTCAAGGATGAGCGCACCATTGTCTCCAACATCGCCGGCACCACCCGGGATGCGGTGGACCTCCCCTACACTTTCGCTGGAGAAAATTTCACCCTCATCGATACCGCCGGTCTCCGCCCGCGTGGCAAGCGGGACAATTCCGTGGAGGTCTTCTCCGCCATGCGTTCCGAAAAAGCCATCCGTCGTGCAGACCTCTGCGTGCTGGTGGTGGATCTATCGGAAGGTATCACCTCCATGGATCGCAAGATCGCCCAGCTCATCATGGAGGAGAAAAAGCCGTGCATCATCGTGATGAACAAATTCGACCTCTATCACCCAGGCAGCAAGCGTGAGCTACGCCTGGAGCAGGCGAAGGAGCACGTGAAACGTGAGTTGTTCTTCCTGTCCTACGCACCATACGTCATCTGCTCCGCCAAGGAGGGCACCGCAGTCGATTACGTGCTGAAGGAATCCATCAAGGTGAAAAAGGGCGCACAGCAAATCCCTGGCACCGGGCAGCTCAACCGCATTCTCCAGAATGCATTTGAAGACACCCCGCCACCTATTGATGGCCGATTGAAGAAGCGCCTGAAGCTTTACTACGCCACCGCTGCGCTGAATGAAAAATACAGCGTCATCCCGGTGCCTACCATCGTGCTTTTCGTAAATGACAAGCGCCTCATGGCCACCAGCTACGAGTCCTATCTGACCAACCGCTACCGCGCCGCCCACCCATCCCCGGGCATCCCCATCGTCTTCTCCGTCCGCTCCCGCGAACGCCGCGAATGGGAACCCAAGCAGAAGCCGCAAGGGCACTGAAATTTCTCAAACGAAAAAAAGCGGGCAGCAATGTCCGCCTTTTTTGTAAATGCGTGGGAGGGACAGCGCTGCGGTTTCACCATTGCGGGCGGGGCAGGTTTGCAGTTTGTTCTTCACCGACACCCATGCCTGATTTCGATCTATTTTCCCAGCCTGAGAAGCCGACACCTGAAATGCGTCTGAAGGAATTGCGCACGCAGATCCGGCATCACGATGAGCTGTATTACAATCAGGCAACGCCGGAAATTTCCGATGCGGAGTATGACAAGCTCTATCGGGAGCTGGAGGATCTGGAAAAAAAGCACCCGGAATTCTCTGATGCGAACTCCCCCACCCAACGCGTGGGTGGGCAGCCGATTGAGGGATTCCAGCAGATCCAGCATGCGGTGCCGATGCTGAGCATCGATGATGTGTTCGAGTTGGAGGAAAAAAAAGCCGAGAAAACCAAGAGCGGCAAAAAGGAAGATGAACTCATTCGCTTTTATGAGCGGCTGCAGAAAAACCTGGGACGGGAAAACGTGGCCGTCACCGTGGAGCCGAAGATCGATGGTGTGGCAGTTTCACTCCTCTACCGGGACGGCCAGTTGGTTTACGCCGCCACCCGCGGTGATGGCACTCGCGGCGATGACATCACCCACAACGTGCGCACCATCCGCAGCGTGCCGCTATCCCTAAACGCACCTTTCCCTTCAATCATCGAGGTGCGCGGAGAAATTTTCATGCCGAATGAGGCCTTCGCGGCAATGAATGTGGAGCGGGACGAAGAGGGCCTGCCGACGTTTGCCAATCCACGGAATGCGACGGCCGGAACGCTGAAGCAACTGGACCCGAAGATCGCGGCGAAGCGGCCGCTGATGTTCCTTGCCCACGGTCTGGGCGCCTATGATGGGCCGGCACTGACGACGGAGCACGACTTTCATGATCTGCTGGATGTGCTGGGGATTCCGCGCAATCATCCGCTGATCGATGTGACAGACCTGAACAATCTGTTAGATTCGATTGAGCGGATCAATGTGGAACGGCATGAACTGGACTACGGCACGGATGGTGCGGTGGTGAAGGTGCTGGACCGTGCGGAGCGGCTGAAGCTGGGCTTCACCTCGCGCGCGCCGCGATGGGCTGCTGCCTATAAGTTTCTTCCGGAACAGAAAGAGACGATGGTAAAGGGCATCACCATTCAGGTGGGTCGCACAGGAGTGCTCACTCCCGTGGCGGAGTTGGAGCCGGTGCTGGTCTCCGGCACTACCGTCTCCCGCGCAACCCTGCACAATCAGGATGAAATTTCCAAAAAGGACGTGCGGTTTGATCCCATGAGCGGATTGGGATCACGGGTTCTGATAGAGAAGGCGGGAGAGATCATCCCTGCGGTGGTGAAGGTATTGCAACAGCCGGAAGGCTCAGTGCCGTTTTCATTATTTGATTTCGTGGGCGGGAAATGCCCGTCCTGCGGTGGTCCCATCTCTCAGGAAGTCGGCTTTGTGGCATGGCGCTGCACGAATTTCCAATGCCCGGCACAGGCGGTAACCCACATCAAGCACTTCGCCGCGCGGAAGGCGCTGGATCTGGACGGGCTGGGAGAAATTGTGGCCGAGGCACTGGTGCGGCATGGCATCGCGCGCACACCATTGGATCTTTTTTCACTCACGGAAGACCAGCTTGCGAATCTGAATCTCGGCACGGAAGAGTCTCCGCGCCGGTTTGGCGAAAAGAATGCGGCCAAGGTCATCGGTGCCCTGAAGGATGCGCCTGCGAAACCACTTCAGCGCTGGTTGTTTGCGATGGGCATTCGCCAAGTGGGTGAAGCTGCAGCCAAGGAACTGTCCCGCCTGCACAAACACTTGAGCGATCTACCAACATCCGAGATCCTATCAGAGATCCAACTTGATACCCGTGCGGATGCGAAAAAGAAGAATGAAAAGCTCCTGCCCTATGCGATTACCGGCGATGTGGGCCCGGCGGTGGCGGAAAGCGTGTTGACGTTTTTCCAATCCGAGGGCGGCCGTAATGCACTGGCCCGATTGGCGGAGCTGGGTATCGACCCGGCTTCCGGAAACTATATGCCTAAACTTGCGGCAGTGGATCTATCAGAGCAGCCGTTGGCTGGAAAAACCTTCGTCATTACCGGGACGCTGAGCATGGACCGGGATGAGATGAAGGCCTTCATCGAGAGCAAGGGCGGAAAAGTGAGCGGCTCTGTTTCCGCAAAGACCAGCTACGTGTTGGCCGGTGAAGGAGGAGGCTCCAAGCGCGACAAGGCGGAGAAGCTGGGCGTGACGATCCTGGATGAAGAAGGTCTGGAAAAGCTGCTGAAATAAGGCTGGGGCGAGCGCCCCAGCCATTTTTTTCAAAGCCTATCAGCCCATTGCCTTCTCCATGAGCGTGTTCATACGCGTCACGGTGTCACGGGCATCATCGAGCAGACCGGCCGCGATCAGGGCATTGTCCAGAAGTTGCAGGGAAACGAGTTTCGCCAGCTCCGGGTTTGCGTCCTTGGCCTCGGCCAGCTTTTTGACGAGTGGATGGCGTGGGTTGATTTCCAGCTCTACCTTCACCTCATCTTTGAAGTTCTCATCCATGGCCTTCATCATCTGGCGCATCTGAGGGCTCAGGCCATCGTTCGGCACCAAGGCAATCACCGGGCTATCGACGAGGCGCTTGCCACTGGCCACAGACACCACGCGATCGCCGAGTTCCGTTTTCAGGAATTCGCAAAGAGCGGTGGTTTGCTCCTCGGAAAGCGCATCTCCCTCCGCAGAGTGGTCTGCCAGATCCACCCCGGCATTGCGGATGGAGACGAGTTTCTTGCCATCGAATTCACCCAGGGAATCGACCACATATTCGTCCACCGCGTCATTGAAGTAGATCACTTCCAGTCCACGTGCCTTGAAGGCTTCAACATATGGGCTGCTCTCCAGTTGCTCACGGCTGGTGCCCACGAGGTAATAGATGGACTCCTGGCCATCCTTGAGACGGGAAACATAGTCGGTGAATCCACAGACGGAACCAGCGTCCGTTAGAGAGGATTCGAAACGCAGCAGCTTGGCCAGGGACTCGCGATTCGCATAATCCGTGGCCACGCCTTCCTTGAGGAAGCGGTCGAACTTCTTGTAGAAAGCGCGGTATTTTTCAGGATCGGCCTCGGCTTCCTTTTCAAACATCTTGATCACGCGCTTGCTTAACACGCTGCCCAGCTTGCGGATAAGCGCGCTGTCCTGCATCGTCTCCCGGGAAATATTCAGCGGCAGGTCTGCGCTATCGACCACGCCTTTCATGAAGCGCATCCAGTCTGGCAGCAGGCCTTTCGGATCGGAATCGATCAGTACCTTGCGACAGAATAGCGAAATACCGCCCTCCACCTTGCCAAAGCCCATGCGCTCCGGATTTTCCGATGGAGCGAAGAGCAGCGCATTGATGGTGATCGGCGCATCCGCACTGAAGTGCAGGCGATACGTCGGTTCATCGAAGGACTTGCAGGCGAACTGATAGAACGCCTTGTATTCCTCCTCGCTGATCTCGGACTTGTTCTTCAGCCACAGTGCCTCCACCTCATTGATGCGCTTGCCATTGAGGATGATCGGGAAGCCTACGAAATTACTGTATCTCTCGATAAGGTGCTTGATCCGCGCTTCGGTGGCGTATTCCGCACAGTCATCCTTGAGGTGCATGACAAGCTTCACACCACGCTCCAGACCGGATGCTTCCTCGATCTCATAGCCAGTCTTACCATCGCTGATCCAGGTGAGTTCTTCACCATCCTGGCGCCAGCTGCGGGAGGAGACCTCCACCTTGTCCGCCACCATGAAGGCGGAGTAGAAACCGACGCCGAACTGGCCGATCATGCTTCCAGTCTGGCCACCGTTTTCCTTGAGTGAGGTGAGGAATGCCTTTGTGCCGGAATGGGCGATGGTGCCGAGATTTTTCACCAGTTCCTCACGGGTCATGCCGATGCCGTGATCGGACAGAGTGAGGGTCTTGCCTTCCTCATCCGTGGTGATGTGGATTTCCAGCGGCAGAGTGGGCTGGTGGACATCCTTTTCCGTGCTTTCGATGTGGCGCAGTTTCTCCATCGAATCCGAGGCATTGGAAATCAGCTCACGCAGGAAAATTTCCTTATCGGTGTAGAGGGAATGAACCACCAGGTCCAACAGTTGCTGGATCTCGGCCTGGAAGGTGTGTTTTTCAACGGTAGGTGTGCTCATAAGAGTAAAATGAGGGTTAGTGGGCGCGACCATAGCTATCCCTGCTCCGCTGTCAAATGGCAGTCCCATGGCGACTGGGCGAAGAAAATTGAACAATCGTTTTTGTTGTTTCTGGCCCGCCAGCACGGTTTCTGCTTAAGTGGGGCCAGATGACGCGCGAAAACGAAAGACTTGCCGAGGAGGCTGCTCGTGAAAAAAGTTGGAAGCGCTGGGGCCCTTATCTCAGTGAGCGCCAGTGGGGCACTGTTCGCGAAGATTATTCGGATCATGGCAATAGCTGGGCCGCCTTTCCACACGATCACGCCCGCCGCCGCGCCTACCGCTGGGGCGAGGATGGACTGATGGGCTGGAGCGATCGCCAATGCCGCCTCTGCTTTGCCCCCGCCCTCTGGAATGGCAAGGATACCATCCTCAAGGAGCGCCTTTTCGGCTTGGGCGGAAATGAAGGAAATCACGGCGAGGACGTGAAGGAGTGCTACTACTATCTGGACTCAACGCCCACCCATTCCTACACGAAGGGGCTTTATAAATACCCACAGGCAGCCTTTCCCTACACCGCCATCCGCGTGCAGAACCAGCAACTGGGCCGCACCGGACCGGAATTGGAACTGGCAGACATGGGCATGTTTCAGGATGGTCGCTACTTCGATGTGGTACAGGAAGTTTGCAAGCGCTCCCCGGAAGACATGCTCTGGCGCATGACCGTTACTAACAACGGCCCCACTGCCGCGCCCATCCACGTTCTCCCCACTTTATGGTTCCGCAATGTGTGGAGCTGGGGAAATCAACGCGAATCTCCGCTGCGCAAACCGATCATCAAGTTGGACGGGAAATCCCTTTCCATTTCCCACGAGACACTCGGAAAATACCGTTTTCATGTGGACTCCCCCGGCAGCCGCAAGGCCGCTCCATGGCTGTTCACGGAAAATGATACGAACCGCCGCAGCGTCTTCGGTACCGAGGATACGAATCCCTACGTCAAGGATGCCTTCCACCGCTATATCATCAAGGGTGAAAAGGATGCCGTCTCCCCCACGCCCCAAGGCACAAAGGCTGCCATCCACTATCAATTCAATGTCCCTGCGGGAAAATCCATCGTCATCCGCTGCCGCCTCCACTCGGATGCAGATACGAATGGCCTGGAAGGCATGGCGAAGTTTGATGAGACCTTCATTGAGCGCATCACGGAATCGGACGAATTTTACAATGAAGTCATTCCAAAGGGCATCTCTCCGGAGGAACGCCTGATCTGCCGCCAGGGCTATGCCGGCCTGCTGTGGTCAAAACAGTTTTTCTATTACGTGGTGGATGACTGGCTGAAGGGGGACCAAAATGCTCCTGCCCCGCCCGCCTCACGCGTGCATGGCCGGAATGCCGATTGGTCTAACTTTTTCGCCCGTGACATCCTCTCGATGCCGGACAAATGGGAATATCCATGGTTTGCCGCATGGGACACCGCGTTCCACATGATTCCGTTTTCCAACATCGATCCGGAGTTCACAAAGAACCAACTCCTGCTCCTGTTGCGCGAGTGGTACATGCACCCGAATGGTCAACTCCCGGCGTACGAGTGGAACTTCTCCGATGTGAATCCACCGGTGCATGCGTGGGCCGTCTGGCGGGTCTATAAAATCACCGGACCGAAGGGCGGACGCGATCTCCTTTTCCTGGAGCGCGCCTTCCAGAAATTACTGCTCAATTTCACCTGGTGGGTGAATCGCAAGGACGTGGAAGGACGCCACGTCTTCGGTGGGGGATTCCTCGGCCTAGATAACATCGGGGTGTTTGATCGCTCACACGCCCTGCCCGGTGGCGGCTATCTGAATCAGGCGGATGGCACCGCCTGGATGGCATCCTACTGCCTCACCATGCTGGCCATTGCGCTGGAGCTCGCTTTGGAAAAGCCTGCCTATGAGGACATCGCATCCAAGTTTTTCGAGCACTTCGTCAATATCTCGGATGCCATCAATTCCATCGGTGGAAACGGCCTATGGGACAGCGAGGATGGATTCTACTACGATCAACTTATCATCGACCACCAGGACCCAATCCCTCTGCGAATCCGCTCGCTTGTGGGTCTGCTGCCCATGTGCGCGGTGACAGTGCTCAAGCAGAAGACCATCGATGCGTTGCCTGGTTTCAAGAAGCGGATGGACTGGTTCCTCGTCAACCGCCCGGACCTTCTCAAGTACGTGACTTTCCGCCGCGTCCCTGGCAGCAAAAATCCGGGTCGCTGTCTGCTCGCGATTCCTACGGAGTCGCGCTTGCGCAAGAGCCTCCAGCGCATGCTGGATTCCAAGGAATTCCTCTCGGACTTTGGCATCCGCTCGCTCAGTAAGGCCCATGAGGAACATCCATTTGTCTTTGAGCACGGAGGCCAACGTCACGAAGTTCCCTACACTCCCGGTGAAGCGACCACCGACATGTTCGGCGGGAATTCCAACTGGCGGGGACCGATTTGGTTTCCCACCAATTTCCTCATCATTGAGGCACTGGAGCGCTACTACTATTTCTATGGAGACTCCTTCACCATGGAGTATCCCACCGGTTCTGGAAAACAAACTACTCTGCGGGACATCGCCATTGATCTCTGCGACCGCCTGATCTCCCTCTTCAAGCCGGACGAGTCTGGCTATCGCCCATGCTATGGGGATGCGAAACGATACACGGACGAAGCGCATTGGCAGGATCTGCTGCTTTTTCACGAATATTTCCATGCGGAAACAGGCGAAGGACTGGGAGCCTCCCATCAAACCGGCTGGACCTCCCTTGTCGTGAGACTGGTGCGGGAACGCCGGGAAAAGCTCAGCACCACCTCACTGGGTCAGCTCACAGAAGGTTCCAACATCGATCATTTGCAGGAAACCAGCGTCAAACCGACAGCCTGCCCTTCAAACCCCTAAGTAAGAAGGTTTGGACCACGGCTTTACAGAGTGAAGAAGAGGATTAAACCATCCTACCCCGCCTCACTCAGCCTTACATCACACCAGCCGCCGGACCACTGGACATTCAGATCCACATCATACAATCCGCTCAACACGGATTGAGTTAGAATCTCCGCCTTCCGTCCATCGGCATGGACACGGCCGCTTTTCAGTAGGACCACCCGGTCGATTTCCGGCGGGATTTCTCCAGGGTGGTGGGTCACCCATACCAGAGTGCGCCCTGAGGAAATCAGCCGTCGCAACGTTTCTATCAGATGTAACGAGGCTGCAAAGTCCAACGCGGTGGAAGGCTCATCCAGCACGATCACTTCCGGCTCATGCACCAGCGCCCGGGCAATGAGAAAGCGCCGACGTTCCCCCGATGACAACGCCCCGAAGGGTCGACCGCCGAGCGGAGCCATCCCCATGATGTCCATCGCCTTTTCCGCACGTGCCTTTTCTTCTTTGGAAAAACGCATCTCCCGCGTGCGCCCGTAGGCACCCCGCAACGAGGAGATTACTGCGTCCCGCGAGATTTCATCCTCATCGAAACGCGCCACCTCTTCCGGCATCACGATACCGATCCGGTGCCGCAATTCCTCCAGTGACCAAAGTTCCTCACCAAACAACCGACACAACGCACCGCATTGCGCCTCCGGCCGGACTTCCCCGGTCAGCAGCTTGAGAAAGGTGCTCTTCCCTGCCCCATTCGGTCCCAGGATGGCAACGCTTTCTCCCTCATGCAGCGAAAGGGAAAAATCCTTCAACGCCGCCGTCTCTCCCCGCCACACCGTGGCTCCGCTGATCTCGAGAAATTTCATCTTTTCTCCAAACAACAAGGAGAGGCGGTCTCCGAACCGCCTTAATCCAGGAATAAGCGAATACCGGGCATTCGGAAGTTTTCAGGTTAGGGCGGTTCGGAGACCGCCCCTCCTTGGAATCACAGACTCTCCTTCACGCGGGCGAGGACTTCCTCGTAGGCTTCCATCACATTGCCAAGGTCGCGGCGGAAGCGGTCCTTGTCCATCTTCTCACCGGTCTTGAGGTCCCACAGACGGCAACCGTCCGGGCTGATCTCGTCTGCCAGTACGATCTTCGAAGGCTCCGACGCCAGACGGCCAAACTCAAGCTTGAAGTCCACCAGCTTCAGTCCGCACTTGGCGAAGAAGTCGGTGAGGATCTGGTTCACCTTGAGAGCACTGGCCCGCAGGTGGGCCAGATCTTCTGGAGTGGCCAGCTTCATCTCGCGGATGTAGTCGTCATTGATGAGAGGATCGCCCAGTTCATCACTCTTGTAGGAAAACTCGATGATCGGCTGGCTGAAAACGTAACCTTCAGCGATGCCGGTGCGTTTACAAAAACTGCCTGCGGCGAGATTGCGGATGATCACTTCCACCATCAGGATATCCACTTTGCGGACTTCCACATTCGTCTCATCGATCTGGCGGACAAAGTGGGTGGCCACACCGGCTTTTTCAAGGAAGCCGTAGATCAGCGTGCTGATCGCATTGTTCAGGCGACCCTTGTTTTCAAACTGAGCTTTCTTCTCGCCATTGAAAGCAGTGGCGTCGTTTTTGAACTCCATGCGGAGCGTATCGGGATTCTCAGTGGCCCAGAGACGCTTGGCCTTGCCTTCATAAAGCGGTGTCATTGGAAAGTCGTAGAACCCGGCCCGGAGAGGGTCAAGTCAGATGGGTCATGAGTCACGAGTTGATGAGGGATGAGTTACCCATGGCTCATCAACCCATGACTTCTGCCAACTCATCCATACTCCACCCACTGGCATCCCCGGAGCCCGATTCATCAATGACGGACGCGAGCTCGCGTTTTTTCGCCTGCAGGCGGACGACTTTTTCCTCCACCGTACCGCGCGTGAGCAGGCGGTACACGGTGACAGGACGCGTCTGGCCGATACGGTGGGCGCGGTCGGTAGCTTGGGCTTCCGCGGCAGGATTCCACCATGGATCAAAGTGGACCACGGTGTCTGCCGCCGTGAGATTGAGACCGTAGCCGCCGGCCTTGAGACTGATAAGGAAGACCGGCGGGCCATCTGGTTTCTGGAAACGATCCACCATTTCCTGGCGATTCCGGGTCTGGCCATCCAGCCGCAGGCTTTCCCAGCCCCGTTCCGCAATGCATTTTTCGATCTCCTTCAACTGGGTCTGAAATTGGCTGAAAACAAGCATCCGATGATTGCCTGCCATTGCCTCCTCGATCAATTCCAGCAGCCGGTTTAGTTTTGCAGAACGCTTCGCTACCTGCAATTGATTGAAGCGATCGTTCCCGAGTAGCGCTAGATCACAACATGTTTGGCGCAGGCGCAAAAGAGCGGTGAGCATCTGCATCCGGGCTGCACCTTTCTGGCCGGAATCTTCGATCACTGCCACGCGCTTCCGCCCCTCCACCAGCACATCGCGATAGACCGCCTGCTGCTCGGCGGAGAGGTCGCAGAATTCGTCGATGAACAACTTGGTAGGCAATTCCGGAGCGACCTGTTCTTTGGTCCGCCGGAGCAAAAATGGAGCGGTTTTGAGGCGAAGTCGTTCCATCACTGCCCGACCCTCTCCGGCAGCCAGAGGCATCTCATAGCGCTCCTTGAAATCTTCCCGACTACCCAACCACCCCGGCTGGATGAATCGGAAAATTGCCCACAAATCCTTCACCCCATTTTCCACCGGAGTGCCGGTGAGCGCGACCCTGTGACGTGCCTTCAACTTGAAAATAGTCCGCGCATGATCCGTGTCCGGGTTCCGCATCAAACTGGCCTCATCCACTACAACCGCTTCATACTCATGTTTTAAATGCCATGCCAAATCACGAGAGAGTGTGCCATAGCTAGTGAGCACCACATCGCCCGGCTGGACCTTTTCACGAACTGAATCCCGGTTGGTTCCGTGAAGGATGTTCACACTACGGGAGGGGGCAAACTTGGAAAACTCCGCCTTCCAGTTCCCAAGCAAGGATGCTGTGGCAACGATGAGAACAACGCTTGAATCATTTGCTTCATTCTGTAATAATCGCTCAATTAAAGCGATGGTTTGAAGCGTTTTGCCCAATCCCATATCGTCCGCCAAGAGAGCACCACCATGCTTGGAAACGCGGTCATGAAGCCATGTGGTTCCCTGTGTTTGATAAGGCCGCAAATCCGCCTGAAGAGACGCTGCTGGAATATATGGCAAAAACTCTGTAAGTTTACTTAATTCGTGTGAGTTGGAAATTTTATTACGAATTTCCCTTACAAGCTCTCCAGCTCGTGCGGAAGTGGTGAAGTGACCTCCTTCCTGACGCATTTCCAATTCGGAAAAAAGCGGATCAATCGTGTTTGCAACATCGTCTGATACGACCATTCGACGCCCACCCACAACGGGATTTGTGCCGCGCCCAGAGCGCAGCAGGCGACGCACTTCAGTCACGGGAAGAAGAGAGCCATCACTCGTTTCAAATTTTAAATCAAAACTCAGCCAGTCTTCCCCGGAGCCCAGGATCTCAATCCTAGGCAACACCATCACTACTTGCTTGGACGCTTGTTTGAATCGATCGCTTTCCATCACTTTCCACTCAGCCCTCAGCGCTGGTAACAAACGTGTGAGAAAGTCGACAATAGTAGATTCACCTTTTAGATTAAATCGACCGCTTGAAATATCCACGAGCTGAAATCTCGCTTTTTCAAGCCGGGTAAGCGACTGCTCTTCCACCACCCAATCCCGCACTTCGCACTTATCCCCCACCAGTCTTGGCAGCCCGGAAACGATTCCCAGGCCCGGAGGAACTGGCTCGGACTTTCCATATTGAACGCGTAGCACTGCCTCCAAACTTTGGAGAGATCCTTCCAGCGAAAGCAGGATTTCCGCCCGCGCCGGGACGAAGTGCAGGGCATCCACCCACCCCCCTTCAGGGAAGTGCAGCCACTCCTGCCAAAGATCGATCCGGGCGAAAAACCGCTCCTTCGAAATCTCGAATTCCCGTCCGCTGGCTACTTGCTGAAAGCCCTTGAAAATCGCCTCCGGCACACTCCCCTCACCCGCACGCCGGAGCGCCGATGTTGAACAATGCCAAAAGCTCTCACCAATCTGCTGCCAGCCGGAATCCGCCGCTTTCAACCGCACATCATCCCCATCCGGCTCCGCCACTTCCAGCTCGATCCGCGCTCCTTTGGAAATGGAAAGCGCCGCCCGCTCCTTACCCACCCACACTCGTGGATGATCGACAAGAGATTCCAAAAAGTCAGCCAGACGCTCGCCATCCAGATGCACATTAAGCGTCTGTTTCAACGCCATGCTTTGCTTGAAAAGATAATCCGTCAGCCGCTGATCCTCCGGGGAAATTTCCGTTGTCTGGTGAACAGAAAGCGTAACCGCCAGTTTCCCGCGAGTAATGGACTCCAGCCAGTTCGGCGGCAGAATCAGATCAAACGCGATTGCCGGAGGTGGCGATTTCTTGGCAGGGGCCGCAGTTGAAACTGGCGCATGCGCTGGCACCCGTGAAACCGCAGGCACCGAGGCAGCAGCGTGTGGTTTTGCCAATGCAGCCAGACCCGCCGCCACGGCATGGGCACACACTGCTCCACTACGCTGATTGTCCGGACAGGGGCACCGGGTTTCCAGATTCGTGGCTGATTTTACCTCCACAGCCACCTTCACAGGGCGGCGACCGAATTTCACCATTCCCTGCCAGCCGGACGAACCCGCCTGCGCCTCCACCACTGCGCCGGATTCATAAAGGGACTTACCCTCCTTGAATGCCTGCCACGTCGCCGCGCCGCGTATTGTTGCCTCCGTCCAATTGCTCATGAGACAGCGGATTTAAATCGTAACTCCGGCAAGGGCAAATCTGGAGTGCCATTGCAACATTATCTTAAGGAAGCGGAAGGCACCGTCCTATACCTTTGGGGTCCCAGCGCTTTCGCGCTGATCTTAAAACCCTTCCAGTTCCTTAATTCGCCTCGCGCATCGGTTTTGATTGCCAGCACAGACACCAGCGGGAAGAGTTTGGCTGTCCAGACCTCCGATTCCAATCGAAATGAAAGTCGTAGCCATCGCGAACCAAAAGGGCGGCGTGGGTAAAACCACCACCGCACTGAATCTCTCCGCCGCCCTCGCCCTCCGTGGCCAGCGCGTGCTTTTGGTGGATCTGGACCCGCAGGCCAACTGCACCAGCGGCCTCGGCGTGGAACCGGATGATGGCTGCAGCATGTACCCTGTCCTGATGGGCGAGAGCACCGTCCATCAACAGATCATTCCCAGCGGTCGTGAAAATCTTTCCCTGGTCCCTTCGGAAATGGATCTGGCCGGGGTGGAAATCGAGTTGGCCCGGAGCGACGACCACCTCACCCGCCTCCGCACAATCCTACAGGGGCTGAAGCCAAATGATCTTTTCGATTACTGCATTCTGGATACTCCCCCTTCTCTGGGCGTGCTGATGACCTCTGCACTCGCGGCTGCGGATGAAATACTCATCCCGCTCCAGTGCGAATGGTTCGGCCTGGAAGGTCTGGCGAAGATTGTCCACGTCATCGACCAAATCAGGAATTCGGATGCGAACCCGACCATCAGCCTCGAAGGCATCGTCATGACCATGTATGATGGCCGTACCCTGCTCTCCCGGCAAGTGGTGGAGGAAGTGGCCAAATACTTCCCGGATCATGTGTACCGTACGATGATTCCCCGCACCATCCGCATTGGCGAAGCGCCGAGCCATGGAAAAACCATTTTTGAACATGATGAGACGGGCCTGGGAGCACAGGCTTACGGAGCATTGGCAGATGAATTCCTTACCCGCCACGCGGTTGTGGGCCCCCGCCTTGCGACGCGCTGAATATAAAGGCGTGGAACATTTGGCCCACCGACGAGGAACACGGTTTCCCGCTTGACCTTGGCAGGGTGAATGAAGAGCTTTCTGCATTCTCACCGTGACGCCCTTCTCCGGACCCTCCCCTGATTTGTGCTGAAACACAGTCAAAGGTCTTGATGGGGCGCCCTCCGGCCCTGAATTTTCCAACACTTTCTTCGACTCTCTCATTTCAAACATTCTCCATGTTCAACAAGATTTTCGGTAATCTCTTTTCCAATGACATCGGCATCGACCTGGGAACGGCCAATACATTGATCAACGTCAAGGACCACGGCATCGTTCTCCGCGAGCCTTCAGTGGTCGCCGTGAAGGCAGGAACCAACGAGGTTCTGGCCGTAGGTGATGATGCCAAGCGCATGCTGGGCCGCACCCCTGGCAACATCGTCGCCATCCGCCCGCTCAAGGATGGCGTGATCGCTGATTTCGAAGTGACCGAGGCGATGCTTCGCCACTTCATCCGCAAGGTGAACAAGAACCGCCGTTCAAATCCGCGCGTCCTCATCGCCATCCCATCCGGCATCACGGAAGTGGAACGCCGCGCCGTGCGCGAGTCTGCCGAGCAGGCGGGTGCCCGTGAGGTTTACCTTATCGAGGAGCCGATGGCAGCTGCCATCGGTGTCGGCCTCCCGGTTCAGGAGGCCTCCGGCAACATGATCGTCGATATCGGCGGTGGCACCACCGAGGTGGCACTCATTTCCCTTTCCGGTATTGTTTACGCCCGGAGCGTCCGCACCGCCGGGGATGAGCTGGATGAAGCCATCACCCAATACATGAAGCGCGCCTACAATCTCATGATCGGTGAGCGCACTTCCGAGGAGATCAAGATCCGCCTGGGCTCCGCTGCCCCGCTTCCGAAGGAAATGACCATGGAAGTAAAAGGCCGCGATCTGGTGGCCGGCCTTCCGAAAACCATTACCATCACCTCACAGGAAATCCGTGAGGCCATGGCAGACCCTCTCAGCACGATCGTAGATGCCGTGCGCACCACCTTGGAGCGTTGCCCTCCGGAACTTGCAGCCGACCTCGTGGACCGGGGTATCGTGCTAGCAGGCGGCGGCGCCCTTCTCAAAGGCTTGGACCGCCTCCTGCGTGAGGAAACCGGGCTTCCCGTTCACATCGCGGAGGATCCCCTCAGCGCGGTGGCGGAAGGCACAGGCAAGGCACTTCAGGAGCTTGCTCTCCTCAAGCGGGTCACCAATTCCGATCGCTAACAGCGTAACGGCCCTTCCCCCGGTTTTCCGGTCATGAAGCCGCTCAATCTCATCGCACTACTGCTCTTCCTCGGCGGAGCCACGTGGGCGCTTACCCGCAGCGAGCGGGCCGTCCGGGAAATCCAAGGCACTTACTATAGTGCCATGCGCCCTTTCCTGAAAACCGGCTCCGTCTTGGAACACAAGGCGCGCGCTTTTACTGACGAGACTCACCATTCCAAGGAATTGGAAACGGAAGTCACCGTTCTGAAGGGTGAAGTGGGACGCCTCCGCATCATTGAATCCCGTTTCCAGGCCATGGAAAAGGAAAACGCTCAATTCCGCGAGGCGCTGAATTTCAAGAAGGCGACCAACTTCGATGTCGTGGCAGCCCAGGTCATCCGCCGTCAACCGGCGACGTGGTGGCAGACTGTGGAAATCGACGCTGGTGAAAAGCAGCACATCGGCACCGAGTTGGCCGTACTTTCCAATGAAGGACTCGTTGGAAAAATCGATCGCCCGGACCGCGACCGCTCCACCGTCATCCTCCTCACCGATGAAAAATGTCAGGTTTCCGCACGTGTCGAAGGCACGCAAGAAGTCGGCATTCTCTCCGGCCAACGAGGCAACCAAGGCCGTAATCCGCAGCTCCGCCTGAAATTTTTGTCCAAAGATGCCGCCCTCCGCCCAGGGCAACGCGTGTACACCACCGGCCGGGGAGGTATCTTCCAAGCCAATATCCTTTTAGGAACCGTTGAGGCCGTAGAAAAAGGCGCTCTCGATTCCGAAGCGATTGTCCGTCCATCGGTGAACTTCGCGGATCTGGGCACGGTGTTCGTCGTGCTCACCTCTGCAGCTCCCTGACCTGGAAGTTCCTTGATCCGCTACACATTCATCACTGTCTTGCTCCTGCTCACCGCCTTCGTGGTGCAGCAGTTCATTCCTGCATTCACAGGCTTGTATGATTCCCGCATCCTTTTGGTGCAGCTTGTCTTTCTGTGCGCCGCAGTGACGGTGCCCACCCCCACCATGCTGCTGCTTGGATTCCTCGGCGGCTTTTTATGGGATGCGCAATGTGCCCTGGCACCACAAGGTGGTGACCCGGAGATCTACAATATGCCGGGGGACGCTCTCCGCTTCGGCTATTCCATCGTCCTTTTCGGTGCCATGGGTTACCTGATGCACGGCGTGCAACCCCTTTTCCAACAAGGAAAATGGCAATTCTCCGCCATCCTATCAGGCATCGCCATTTTTCTCTATCTGGCAGCGGAGTATCTGCTGATCAGTTTCATCCGCGGTGGATTCATCATCAACCGCGCCACACTGGAGCAGATGCTCTTTACCTCCATTCTCACCATGCTGTTTTCCCCGATCATTTTCTGGATCCTCTTCACGATCGCGAAAATGTTTGATCACTCCATTTATCCAGACGCCGACAGGAAACGTCGCCGCTCATAAACCATGGAACCTCGCTATCGGCTTCGACTTTATATCCTGACCACCCTCGTCATCGTGGGTTTCGGGACGCTGCTCACGCGCCTGCATGAGTTCCAGATCAAGCGCCGGGATGAATTCCTGCAATTGGTCCCAGGAAACCGCAAGGTCACCGTCCGCGAACCCGGCATCCGGGGCGAAATCACCGACCGCAACGGCATCGCATTGGCGAAAAATCTGCGCAATTATGAGGTTTCCTTCAACCTGGATGAAATTCGGGACGCCTACCGTCTCCAGCACAAGGAAGATCCCACCATCGAGCGACTGACCAAGGAAGGTGGAATGACGCGCAAGCGGTCCGAAAAAGACATCGTTACGATCGTCAATGAATGGACCATCCACCAATATCTGGAACCTCTGGGCCTGGCGAAAAACTATAATGCCGCAGCACTGCGCACCCACTACCTGACGCATGGGGGCCTCATCCCTTTCAGCTATCGCGCGGATCTTACCTATGAAGAGTTCGCCCGTTTCGCGGAGCACAATCTGGAGCTGCCCGGAGTCTATCTTAGCACCCGGCCCAAGCGGGAATACCCTTACGGCACCTTGGCCAGCCACGTCATCGGCTATCTGAAGCAGTGGGAAAAGGGAGATATCCCGGAAAGCGCCGCCCGCCAGTGGGACCACTATCTGGGAGATGAAAAAGGCATTGCAGGCGTGGAAGCCACCATGGACTCGATGCTGCGCGGTCCAGCCGGTGAGAAAACCATCGTCAAGGACGCCAAGGGCCGGAACATTGGCATGTATGATTACGTGAAACCCGGCATGGGTGCCCGCGTGGAACTGACCATTGATGCCCGTGCCCAATATCTGGTGGAAAACGTGATGCGCCGTGTCGGCCGCGGTGCTGCGGTGGTCATGGATGTGCATACTGGCGAGGTCATCGCCATGGCCTCCGTGCCGGACTACAATCCGAACTTCTTCATCCCCAGCATCAGCAAGGATCAGTTCAAGATCTACAACACCAGCCCGTTCTCCCCTTTCACGAACCGCACCATCGCCTCCTTCACGCCCGGCTCCACCATGAAGATCGCCACTGCAATCTCAGGCGCATTGAAGGGCATGGCCACGAAAGGTTACACGTGCAATGGCTACATCGCCTTCGGCAATCACAAGGTAGGGTGCTGGATTTATAACAAAAGTGGTGGCAGTCATGGCTACGAGCTGCTGCCCAAGGCGATCCAACAATCGTGCAATCCCTATTTCATGCAACTGGCACTGGGCATGGGCATCCAGTCCATGGTGGAAGGCAGCCAGATGGTGGGCCTGGGTAGGAAGACCGGTATCGAACTGCCGAACGAGGACCCCGGCATCCTCCCGGGCAGCCGTGCGTGGAAGGCAAGCAATCCCAGCGCAGAAATGACTCCGGCCCTGAGAGCCATGATGTCCATCGGTCAGGGCGACTGCCTGGCCACTCCACTCCAGCTTTGTGCGATGGTTTCCACCGTAGCTAATGGCGGGAAGTACTATAAACCTCGTGTCGTCCGGCGGGTGGTCGCGGAAAATGGAAATATCCTCGTCAGCGATACACCCAAGCTGGAGGCGGATCTCATTCAGGCAGGCATTAAACCCGCCGACTTCGAGTTGATCCGTAAAGGCATGTGGATGGCGGTGAATGAACCGGGCGGCACCGCTGGCAAGGTGAAGATGCCTAACATGGAAGTAGCTGCAAAAAGCGGCACCGCCCAGACCATCGACAAAGGCAAGTATTCCAACAACTCCTGGATCATCAGCTTCGCCCCCTATCAGAACCCCAAATACGCGGTCTGCGTTCTGGCCCAGAATGCCGGCTCCGGTGGTGGAGTCTGCGGACCCTTGGTCCACCTCATCTATCGGGGCCTTTTCGCTCAGGACGAAGGCCTCAAACTCCCTCTCAAGGTCCAGACGGAATTCGCTGGGAATGACAAGCGTGTGGAAGCCATCGAAATGCCGAAAGACATCCTGGCCGCCATCGAAACCACACCGGCTGACATGGCCAGTGAGGATGGCGAGACAGGAGCGGAAGCCACGGAAGTGGCCCCCGTACCGGACAATTCCTCTCCCGGCGCCATCAATGCAGCCACCCCGACTCCTACCTTCACCCCGGAAGTGGACGCGGAAGGCAATGTCGTGCCCAAGGCAAAGCCCGTTAAAGAGCCTTGAGATTCAGCCTTTCAACCAAAAACACCCATCACTTTTTACACCCATATGATTCAACGTATCAAAAGACTTCTCGGCATCGGCTCACCCGATCCCTCGCGCGGCCACGGCATCGTCGTTAATGTCGAAAGATTGGAGCGCCGCGTCGCATTGCTCGAAGACGGCGTACTGGAAGAATACACCGTAGAGCGCGAAGGTGACCAAAACATCGTAGGAGGCATTTTCAAAGGCCGCGTCAAAAACATCGAGCCAGGTCTGAAGGCCATGTTCGTGGACATCGGCTTGGAAAAAAACGCCTTCCTCCATTTCTGGGATGCCATCCCGGCAGCTTTGGACAGCGGCCTGGAGGAAATCCAACGCGAGACCAAGAACAAGAAACAGGCGAAAAAAGTCACCTCCAAGGACATTCCGGACATCTATCCCATCGGCTCCGAAATCGTCATTCAGGTATCCAAGGGACCGATCGGCACCAAGGGACCGCGTGTAACGACGAACATTTCCCTGGCAGGCCGCTATCTGGTTCTCATGCCTTATACCGAACAATTCGGCATCTCCCGCAAAATCGAGGATCCAAAGGAGCGCCAGCGTTTGCGCAAGATCGTGCAGAAGCTCTCCATTCCAGAAGGCATGGGCATCATCATGCGTACCGTGGCACAGGGCACCCGCGCCCGCCACTTCGTCCGCGATCTGGCCATGCTGCTGGAGCAGTGGGATGAAATCGAAAAGCGCCGCGCCAACAATCCGGCACCGGCCTGCATCTTCCAGGAACCCGGCCTGATCGAACGCACCGCACGTGATTTCCTTACTGATGAGATCGACCAAGTACTTTGCGACGACGAAGAAACGACCGAACTGATCCGCGAGATCGCCGGAAAAATCTCGCGCCGTGCCAAACGTCGCGTGCATTACCTACCGAGCGCAGGTCAACCGATCTTTGAGCGGGTGGGCATTCAGAAGCAGATTGATGAGGCATTTTCCCGTCAGGTCTGGCTCCCCTGCGGAGGCTACATCGTGATCGATGAAACCGAGGCCCTCATTTCCGTGGATGTCAATACCGGCCGCAACCGTGGCTCAAAGGATGTGGACAAGATGATCCTGGAAACAAACATCGAGTCTGCACAAGAAGTCGCCCGCCAACTCCGCCTGCGCAACATCGGCGGCCTCGTTGTCGTGGACTTCATCGACATGCGCCACCGCAAAGACCAGCAGGCGGTCTACAAAGCGATGAAGGACCGCCTGAAAAAGGATAAGGCGAAGACCCAGGTGTTGCAGATTTCTCCTATCGGCCTCATGGAGATGACCCGCCAGCGCCTCAATGAATCCCTGCGGGACTCCATGTATGAGCCATGCCCCTATTGCCAGGGCCGGGGCCGCGTGAAAACGCCGCTGACCATGTCCATCGAGATCCAGCGTCGCCTGAACACAGTAATCCAAAAGCATCGCGAAAATCTGGGAGACCTCATTGTGCTGGTGAACAGCGACGTGCTGAACCGCTTCAAAAGCGAGGACGCCAAGCTGCTGGGCGAACTTGAACGCTCCCATTCGGGCCGTCTTATTTTCCGTTCAGATCCTACCATGAACCGCGAACGTTTCGTGGTGATCGATGCCTCCACGGAAAAACAAATCGATCAGGGCTGAAACAGAAAAGCCACACGAAAGCAGGCCCATGTCCCCCGCGGCATGCCTCATGCTCTCTCCCTCTATTTACACTTCCAAAAACCGCCGAACCGGTCAAATAATCCTGCCAATCCACATGTCACGAAAAACGAAATTAATCTGCACCCTGGGTCCAGCCACCGAATCTGAGATCATGATCGGTAAACTCATGGACACCGGAACCAACGTGTTCCGTATCAACATGAGCCACGCTCCCCACGACTGGGCTGCAGAAATGACACGCCGCGTCCGCGCCCAGGCAGAGCAGCGGGGCCTCCACATCCCAGTACTTTTTGACCTTACTGGTCCTTCCATCCGCACTGGCGTGCTTGAAAAGCCATATGATCTTCAAGACGGAGACGTTGTCGAGTTCCGCAAAGCGGACACCCAGGCATCCGTTCCACTTTCCACCACTGTGAACTACGACGGCCTGATGGGCGACGTAGCTGTGGGCAATACCTTGGTGGTGGACAATGGTGCCATGCTCATGCGCATCGATACCGTGGAAGAGGATCGCATTCTCTGTCAGGTGAAGACCCCGGGCATCATGGGTTCCCGCCGCCACATCAATCTTCCAGGTGTGCGCCTGAATCTTCCTGCTCTTACGGAGAAGGATCACCTCGATCTGGCTCTCGCCGTGGAATGCGGTGCGGATTTCATTGCCGGCTCGTTCGTCCGGGATGCCGCACACGTGCACGAACTGCGCGAGGCCATGGAAAAACTGGAAGGTGATGCACAGATCGTCGCCAAGGTGGAAGACCAGGAAGCCATTCGTAACATCGATGCCATCATCAATGCTGCAGACGTCATCATGGTCGCCCGTGGAGACTTGGGCACGGAAGTGGAATTTGAAGAACTTCCCATCCTCCAACGCCGCATCGTCAAGCGCTGCCACGAGCTCAGCACCCGTGTCATCGTAGCCACCCAGCTTCTGGAATCCATGATCAGCAACCCGACGCCTACCCGCGCCGAGGTGACCGACGTCATGAATGCCGCTTACGAAGAAGCCGACGCTCTCATGCTCTCCGGAGAAACATCCGTGGGTCGCTATCCGGAACGTTGCGTCGAGGCGCTCGTCCGCATTTCCTCCCGTATCGAGCGCTCCGGGGGCCATGGCTTTGGTCAAGGCGTCCTCCTCCGCGACGAGCGTCAGAAGGCAGCCCGTGCTGCCGTGACTCTGGCAGACTCCCTGCCGGATGCCCGTCTTGTGGTTCTCACCCGCCGCGGTGTGCTGGCCAATCACGTGGCCATGCTCCGCCCGCGCACGTCCGGCTTCTACGCCTTTACTCCTACTGAGCGCGTTTGCCGCCAGCTGTCTCTCAGCCGCGGCATCCATGCCTTCAAGCTTGGATTCGCCACAAACATTGAGGACACCATCCAAAAGGTCAGCGATCTTCTCCTTCAGGAAGGTCTCGTCCGCCCTGGCACTCCGCTCGTGATCGTGTCCGACATTCTGTCCGACCACTTCGCGGCCAACTCGATCCTGCTGCACCACGCCAGTTGATCGATGAGCCAGCCCCAAAGCATCGATTTGCTCCAGGGAGACTGTTTAGAGCTGCTGCCAGCAATGGCAGCAGCTTCTTTCGATCTAGTGGTTACTTCTCCGCCCTACAATCTGGGCATCAGTTACAAAAGCTTTAAGGACACGGCTCCCCGGACTGAGTTCTTACAGTGGTGCCGCACTTGGGCAGCGGAAGTGAAGCGGGTGCTGGCAGATGATGGCTCTTTTTTCCTCAATTTGGGAGCCTCTCCAACCAATCCGCTCCTCCCTCACCAGCTCATCCTCGCACTTACGGAAGGACCTGAGCCGATTTTCGTCTTACAGAACACCTTTCACTGGATCAAATCCATCAGTATCGAGACACGGGCAGGCCAAGCGATCAGTGCCGGGCATTTCAAGCCCATCAATTCAAAGCGGTTCGTCAACGACTGCCACGAATACATTTTCCATCTCACAAAAAACGGCACCACTCAACTGAACCGCCGTGCGGCTGGGGTGCCCTATCAGGATAAGTCAAACATCGCCCGGTGGGGCCACACTGGAGGAGAGGACAAACGTTGCCGGGGGAACAACTGGTTCATCCCCTACGATACGATCAACTCCCGGGACAAGGACCGCCCCCACCCTGCCACCTTTCCCATCGCACTGGTAGAACAATGCATCCGCGTGCATGGCAAGGAAGCCGCCACGCGCCTGCTGGATCCATTTTTAGGAATCGGCACATCTGCCTTGGCCGCAGAACGGATGGACATCGCCGCTTTCACCGGCATCGAGTTGGATGAGCACTACCTCGCCACAGCACGGGAGCGCTTGAATGGGCAATCCGCTCACAAGACATCACAGCTTCCCTTCTAACACCCCTCTTACCATGATTTCTCCCGATCCCCTGCAACAAGGCCCCGTGCCTGATACGGCCGAAAAGCTGGCAAATTATACCGGCACCGTCACCTGGAATTACCTGAAACCCCACTATGAACGAGGCGGCCTGTTTTTCGTGGATCCATCGATCAAACTGGAAATCGTAGGAGAAGCCATCGCCCATAATTGCAGCGATCAAGTAGCAGCATGGCTTAAGGCTGCGGATCTGGTGAAAATCACCGGATTACACGCCAGCCAGTGGGAGGAAAAGCCAGACCTTCTTTTTGAAGCGCTGGTTGTTTCGCCGTTCGTTCTTTTCAGGCCTGCTTGATCCTCAGGATAAAAAAAAGACCTACCCGCGCTTGGGTAGGTCTTTTGTAGATTCAGCAATGTCTCTGCATTGCCTATTTATGCGTGAGCAATGAGTGTCCTGTCATTTCTGCGGGCTGCGCGAGGCCCAGCATGTCCAGCAGAGTAGGCGCCACATCCGCCAGCACACCGTCCTGCACCGTGAATTGATCGGCATCATCCGCCACATAAACGAGGTGGACGAGATTGGTGGTATGAGCGGTGTTAGGTGATCCATCGGCATTGCGCATGAATTCGCAATTACCGTGGTCCGCAGTGATGAGGAGCTTGCCTCCCAGACGGAGGGTTTCCTCCACGACAGCCTGCACACTCGCGTCAATGGTTTCGCAAGCTCTTACGGCAGCCTCCACTACGCCCGTGTGTCCCACCATGTCAGGATTGGCGAAATTGAGGATCAGCAAGTCGTAGTTCTTCAGCTTATCCACCACGGTGGCCGTGACTTGCGGAGCACTCATCTCCGGCTTGAAGTCATAGGTGGGCACATCCTTGGGGGATGGGATGATGAAACGGTCTTCACCCGGATAAGGAGGCTCCACACCGCCATTGAAGAAGTAAGTGACGTGCGGATACTTTTCTGTTTCCGCGATGCGCATCTGGGTCTTGCCAGCAGCAGCTACAGTTTCCCCGAGGCCCATCTCAAGAGTCTGCGGGCCGAAGACGATCGGCACGCCGAAGGTCTTGTCATATTCGGTTAGCGTCACAAAATGGGTCTTCGGCTGAACCGGACGCTCAAAGCCTGTAAAATCTTCCAACAGAAAAGCTTCACAAAGTTCACGCGCACGGTCCGAGCGGAAGTTGAAAAACAGGATCACATCGCCATCACGGACACGTTGTGTATCAGCTTCCGTGAAGATGATGGCTGGCATGAATTCATCCGTCTTGTCCTGGCGATAATAATCCGCCACTGCCTCGCTAGCGAGAAGTTGGGTCTTTTCTCCCTTGCCCAGCACGATGGCATCCCATGCCAGTTGCACCCGGTCCCAGCGCTTGTCGCGGTCCATGGCGAAATAACGCCCCACCACGGTAGCGATGCGCGCCCCCACCTTGGCGGCTTCATCCTCCACTTTTGAAAGATAGGCTGCGCCTCCGGTAGGCGAAGTATCCCGGCCATCGGTAATGGCGTGGATGAAAATGTCTTTCACTCCGGCTTCCGAGGCCATTTTCACCATGGCATTGAGCTGATCCATGTGGCTGTGCACTCCGCCATCGGACACCAGGCCAATGAAATGCAGACGGCTGGACTTCGCCTTTTCAAAAGCTTCTCCGAGGATCGGATTCACGTTGAGCGTGCCTTCGATGATCGACTTATTGATACGGGTAAGATCCTGATAAACGATGCGGCCTGCACCCAGATTGAGGTGACCCACCTCGGAATTCCCCATTTGTCCCTCAGGCAGACCCACGTCCATACCGGAGGCACTGAGAAATCCCTTCGGGTAGGCATCCAGCATCTCATCATGAAACGGAGTGGCGGCCAGCAATGTGGCATTGCCATCCTGAACGGCGGTTTTTTTTCCTCCTGGGTTTACACCCCAGCCGTCTCGAATGATCAGCACTACCGGTTTCTTTGACATAACGACGCGTCGTTT
>Ga0157370_10000978_pt1 | contig 36196 bp, 26 predicted proteins | sample C35metaG_FD_113463 | JGI IMG/M metagenome (GOLD analysis project Ga0157370, IMG submission 113463) | Corn rhizosphere microbial communities from Kellogg Biological Station, Michigan, USA - C3-5 metaG | ecosystem: Host-associated > Plants > Roots > Rhizosphere > Soil | place: USA: Michigan... | reverse complement strand
TGCCGTCGCGTCGTGCTGCAACGAGTTCTGCGCGAACTTGGTCACGCGTCTTCGTGCTCGTGCCGATCCAGGACTGATCTTGATACGAGCCGTTGTGCCCGATACCGCCGTCCGCGAATGCGGTCGTGCTGGCGAAAAGAGAAACGAAAAGGGCGGCTGCGAGAGTGCGCTTCATGGTGTGCTCCTGTCTTTTCCGGTTGGAGCGACGCGGAAATCGGCGTCGCGACAGGAGCAAATGTAGGCGCCGGCGGAATCAGGATAAACCCGTATTTCGCGAAATGATTTGTCAGCGCCGCAAAACAATCGCGGTTAGGCCAGTCAAGCCATCCACTCGGCCAGTACCGGTGTATCGAGCGCGGGCCCGTTCTCGCGCTCCTCGAGCGTGCGCTTGCTGCAAGGCGCATCGAGGCTTTGGCGACCGCTCAGCAGCGGGCAACGGTCGAACACTTCGGCGATCCAGTCGACGAAAACCCGCACTTTCGGCGAAAGGTGGCGGCTGTGCGGGTAGACCGCCGAAATGGGCATCGGCAACGGCTTCCACTCGGGCAACACTTCCTTGAGCGCGCCGGAGCGCAGATGCGGCAGCACCATGAACAACGCCGCTTGGATGAGGCCGAAGCCTTCCACGGCGCAGGTGACATAGGCGTCGGCGTCGTTGACCGACACCGAGCCTTGCATCTTCACCTCGACTTCCTTCCCGTCTACGAGGAAGTCGAAGTTGATGGTCCGGCCCGTTCGGCTCGAAAAGTAATTGACGGCTTGAAACTGACTGAGTTCGTCGATCGTGCGCGGTTCGCCGGCACGCGCGAGGTAGTCGGGCGCGGCGCACGTGACGCCCTCGAACAAACCGATGCGGCGCGCGACGAGCGAGGAGTCTTGCAGCGCACCGACCCGAATCACGCAATCGACCCCTTCCTGCAGCAAATCGACGGGCCGATCGGAGAAGCCGAGTTGAAGATCGATATCCGGGTACCGTTCATGGAATTCGCAGAGCGCCGGAATGACGACGGTGCGCCCGAGCGCGCCCGGCATGTCGACGCGCAACTTGCCGCGCGGCTTCTTGCTGCCGTTTTGCAGCGTGCTTTCGGTTTCGTCGACATCTGCCAAAATGAGCACACAGCGTTCATAATAGGCCGCACCGTCGGGCGTGAGGCTGAGCCGCCGTGTCGTGCGGTGCATGAGCCGTACGCCAAGGTACGCTTCCAAGTTCTGGATGATCGTGGTGACGGACGCGCGCGGCAGATCGAGTGTCTCCGCAGCCTTCGTGAAGCTGTTCGTGTCGACCACACGCGTGAAGACCTGCATGGCCTGAAGCCGATCCATCATGGTTCTCCGGAATATTCCCATCAATGATCCCAACAAATGGGAACAATTGTTCGGGCGCGGTGAATTGTGTTGCCGGATTATAGGCATTTATCTCGGGGTTTGCTGAAGCCACAATCCGCAGCATTGTGAAACTGCTGCGCTTTGCGCGTTCGATCATGCGAACTACGCATTCCCGTGGGCTTTTCGCGGGATCGCCCTGGGGCACACATCCGCTTGAAGCCGACGAGGTTCAGATTGCCGGATACGAGAGCAATATTCCGCTACGACTTTATCGGCAAGCGGGTGTACGTTCATTGCCCGTCATGCTTTATTTTCATGGCGGCGCATTCGTGCGCGGATCGCTTGATGACGCCGAATGCGCTGCCCGGTATTTCGCCGAGCATCTTTCGGTATTAGTGATATCCGTAGGTTATTCGCTCGCGCCCCAACATCCGTTTCCGGCGGCGCTCGAAGATGCCTACCGCGCGGCCCGCTGGGCGCAAAGCGCGAGCAGGGAGATCGGCGCCGACGGCAAGCGGCTGCTCGTGGCAGGTCATTGCGCGGGTGGACACATCGCCAACGGCCTCGCGTTCATCGCCCGGGACCGCGGCGACGTGCGCATCGCCGCGCAGGCGCTGTTCAGCCCAATGCTTGATCCGAGCATGACGTGCCTGGCAGATGAACGCATCGTGGATTCGGACATCTCGCCGCGTCAGTGTTTGGCGAGCTATCGGGCGTATCTGCCGCAAGCTTCACAGCGCATGCATCCGTACGCCGCGCCGTTGGAATCGGCACGGTTGGCGGGGCTGCCGCCCGCGTTTATCGCAACGGCGCGCAACGACGTCCTGCACGTTGAGGCGGAGCGATATGCCGCATGCCTGATCGGCGCGGGCGTGCCCACGCAGGTGATGCGCTACGCGAACGCGACGCATGAGGGGATCGCGTGCGATCCGCAAGCTTTGCAAGATGCCGCGCGCTTTTTCGAGTATCACCTCGAGCCGCGCAATGTCGCAATCGGTTGATCACGAACGTCATACAACAACACTACACCGGAGCCTCGTCATGTCTAAGACACCTCTTTCTCGTACTCGCATCGCCTATGCCGCGCTTGCGCTCGCCGCAGTAATCGGGGTCGGTGCATTCAGCGCGATTCGCGTGAACGCGAGCGCGCCCGCACAGGCCGCGCCGAAGGCGCCCGAGGTCGATGTCGCCTCCGTGCTCAACAAGACGGTCACGGATTGGCAAACGTACTCGGGCCGGCTGGAAGCCGTCGACAAGGTCGACATTCGTCCGCAAGTCTCGGGCACCATCGTGGCGGTCGATTTCAAAGACGGCGCGCTCGTCAAGAAAGGTCAGACGCTGTTCGTGATCGATCCGCGCCCCTATGCGGCCGAGGTCGATCGCGCGAAGGCACAGCTTGCCGCGGCGAAAGCGCGCGAGAGCTATGCGCAGACCGATTGGCAGCGCGCTCAGCGCCTGATGGCCGATAACGCCATTGCCAAACGCGACTACGACGAGAAGCAAAACAATGCGCTAGGCGCCGCTGCCGACGTCAAGGCGGCGCAGGCCGCGCTCGAGGCTGCGCAGATCAATCTCGGCTATACCACGATCGTCGCACCGGTGGCCGGACGCGTTTCCCGCGCTGAGATCACAGTAGGCAACGTGGTTTCGTCGGGGGCGAATGCGGCGCCGTTGACGACGCTCGTCTCGGTTTCGCCGATCTACGCTTCGTTCGACGTCGATGAGCAGACCTACCTGCGGTACATCGGCCGCGCGCGCAACGGCGCGAACGTGCCGGTGGAGGTGGGGCTCGCAAATGAAACGGGCTACTCGCGCAAGGGTGCGATCGCGTCGGTCGACAACCGGCTCGACACCTCGTCGGGCACGATCCGCGTGCGTGCGCGCATCGACAATGCCGACGGCACGCTGGTCCCGGGCTTGTATGCGCGCGTGAAGGTGGGCGGGGGCGAGCCGCACCCGGCCCTGTTGATCGACGAAGCCGCGATCGGTACCGACCAAGACAAGAAGTTCGTGCTCGTGGTCGACAAGCAAGGTGTCGTTGCCTACCGCGACGTCAAGCTGGGCACGCTGCACGGCAACTTGCGCGTCATCACCGCCGGGCTTAGCGCGGGCGATCGCATTGTCGTGAACGGCGTGCAGCGCGTGCGGCCCGGGCAAACGGTGCGTGCGCACATGGTGCCGATGACGGACGATCCGGCGGGCGGCGGCGAGGGTAGCGCAAGCGCCGACGCCGGCCAAGCGGGCGCGGACCCATCGACGAATTCCTGAGACACCGCTTCGGCGGCGATCCGAAGAAGCGATCAATCACTCAGAACGCGATATGAACATTTCTAAATTTTTCATCGACCGGCCTATCTTCGCAGGGGTGCTGTCGGTCCTGATCCTGCTGGCGGGCGTGATCTCGCTGTTCCAGCTGCCGATCTCCGAGTACCCCGAAGTGGTCCCGCCGTCGGTCATCGTTCACGCCCAGTATCCGGGCGCGAATCCGAAGGTGATCGCCGAGACGGTGGCTTCGCCGCTCGAAGAGCAGATCAACGGCGTAGAGAACATGCTCTACATGCAGGCGCAAGCGAACAGCGACGGCAACATGACGTTGACCGTTACGTTCAAGCTCGGAACCGATCCCGACAAAGCGCAGCAGCTCGTGCAGAACCGCGTGTCGCAAGCCATGCCGCGTCTGCCCGACGATGTACAGCGGCTTGGCGTGACGACCATCAAAAGCTCACCGACGCTCACGATGGTCGTGCACCTGATCTCGCCCGATAATCGCTACGACATGACGTATCTGCGCAACTACGCGCTGCTTAACGTCAAGGATCGGCTCGAGCGCATTGCCGGTGTCGGCCAAGTCCAGCTGTGGGGCGCGGGCGATTACGCCATGCGCATTTGGCTCGATCCGAACAAGCTCGCCGAACGCAATCTCACGGCGAACGACGTCGTCACTGCCATTCGCGAGCAGAACGTCCAAGTGGCGGCAGGGGTGATCGGCGGCTCGCCGTCGTCGGCGGACGTGCCGCTGCAGTTATCCGTGAACGCACGCGGCCGCCTGCAGACCGAATCGCAGTTCGGCGCGATCGTGCTGAAGACATCGCCCGACGGTGGCGTGACGTATCTGCGCGACGTGGCGCGCGTCGAACTGGCCGCGTCCGAGTATGGCCTGCGGTCGCTGCTCGATAACAAGCCGGCCGTCGCACTCGGTATCAATCAGCAACCTGGTGCGAACTCGCTTGCGATTTCCGATCAGGTGCGCAAGGACATGGCCGATCTGAAGAAGGACTTCCCGGCCGGTGTCGACTACAGCATCGTCTACGACCCGACGCAATTTGTGCGCTCGAGCATCGAGGCTGTGATTCATACGCTGCTCGAGGCCATCTCGCTCGTCGTGATCGTCGTGATCGTGTTCTTGCAGACGTGGCGCGCGTCGATCATTCCGCTCGTCGCCGTGCCGGTGTCGATCGTTGGGACGTTCTCGCTGCTGCTCGCCTTCGGTTTCTCGATCAACGCGTTGTCTCTGTTCGGCATGGTGCTCGCGATCGGTATCGTGGTGGACGATGCGATCGTCGTGGTCGAAAACGTCGAGCGCAACATCTCGGCGGGCTTGAGCGCGAGAGCGGCTACCTATAGAGCGATGCGAGAAGTGAGCGGACCCATCATCGCGATCGCCTTGACGCTCGTCGCCGTGTTCGTCCCCTTGGCGTTCATGAGTGGCTTGACGGGTCAGTTCTATAAGCAGTTCGCGATGACGATCGCGATCTCGACGGTGATTTCGGCGTTCAACTCGTTGACACTGTCGCCGGCCCTTTGCGCGATTTTGCTGCGCGGACACGATGAGCCGAAAGATTGGCTGACGCGCGCGATGGACCGCGTATTCGGCGGGTTCTTCAAGCAATTCAATAAGGTGTTCAAGCGCGGTTCGCAGTCGTATGGCCGTGGCGTGACGACGGTGCTCGGGCGCAAGTCGCTCATGCTCGGCGTCTATGCCGTGCTGGTCGGCGCGACCCTGCTCGTGACCCACGTCGTGCCGGGCGGCTTCGTGCCTGCGCAGGACAAGGAGTACCTGATTGCCTTTGCGCAACTGCCGAACGGCGCGACGCTCGATCGGACGGAGAATATCATCCGCGAAATGGGCGATATGGCGATGAAGCAGCCCGGCGTCGAGCACGCCGTGGCCTTCCCGGGCTTGTCGGTGAACGGCTTCACGAACAGCTCCAGCGCGGGCATCGTATTCGTGACGCTCAAGCCGTTCAAAGACCGCGGATCGAAGGCGCTGACGGCCGGTGCGATTGCCGGTGCGTTGAACCAGCAATACGCGGGGATCAAGGGTGCATTCGTCGCCGTGTTCCCGCCACCGCCGGTGCTCGGTCTGGGAACGCTCGGTGGTTTCAAGCTGCAGCTCGAGGATCGCGGCGCGCTCGGCTATGCGCAACTCGACGAAGCGACGCAAGCGTTCATCAAGCGCGCGCACGCGGCGCCCGAGCTGGGCCCGCTCTTCACGAGCTATCAGATCAACGTGCCGCAGCTGAACGTCGATCTCGATCGTGTGAAGGCCAAACAGCTTGGCGTATCGGTGACCGACATCTTCAATACGATGCAGGTCTATCTGGGTTCGCTCTACGTGAACGACTTCAACCGCTTCGGGCGTGTCTATCAGGTGCGCGTGCAAGCCGACGCGCCGTTCCGCGCACACCCGGACGACATCTTGCAGTTGAAGACGCGCAACGCCGCCGGCGAAATGGTACCGTTGTCCTCGCTCGTGAAGGTTTCGCCGACATTCGGCCCTGAAATGGTCGTGCGCTACAACGGCTACACGGCGGCCGACATCAACGGCGGTCCCGCGCCGGGCTATTCGTCGGATCAGGCGCAGGCGGCGATCGAGCGCATCGCCAAGCAAACGCTGCCGCGCGGCGTGAAGTTCGAGTGGACCGACTTGACTTATCAGCAAGTGCTGGCCGGCAATTCGGCGATCTGGGTGTTCCCGATCAGCGTGTTGCTCGTGTTCCTCGTTCTAGCGGCGCTGTACGAGAGCTTGACGCTGCCGCTTGCGGTGATCTTGATCGTGCCGATGAGCGTGCTGTCCGCGTTGACCGGCGTCTGGCTGCTGCACGGCGACAACAACATCTTCACGCAGATCGGTTTGATGGTGCTCGTTGGGCTGGCGTCGAAGAATGCCATCTTGATCGTCGAATTCGCACGCGAGCTCGAGCACGACGGCCGCACGCCGATGGCCGCCGCGATCGAGGCAAGCCGGTTACGGTTGCGCCCGATCTTGATGACGTCGATCGCGTTCATCATGGGTGTCGTCCCGCTCGTGTTGTCGACGGGCGCAGGCTCCGAGATGCGACATGCGATGGGTATCGCCGTGTTCTTCGGGATGCTCGGTGTGACGTTGTTCGGCCTCATGTTGACGCCGGTGTTCTACGTGGTGTTGCGTACCCTTGCGGGCGGCAAGATCCATGTGGCCGGCAAGGACTCGAAAGAGGATGCCAACGTCGAAGCTGCTCTGACGGACGCTTGAGGCTTAGGGGAAAAAACAAGATGAAACGATTCGATCTAATTGCCGGCGGTCCGCGTCTCGCGCTGCGTGCGTTGGCCGGTGGCCTCTTGATGGCGCTCGTGGCGGCGTGCTCGATGGGGCCGACTTACCAGCGGCCCGACGTGGCCACGCCGGCAGCGTTCAAGGAAGCGCCGTTGCCCGCTTCGGAGGCGGGGACATGGAAGAGCGCGCAGCCTTCGGAGGCCGCACAGCGCGGCCAATGGTGGGCGGTGTTCAACGACGAGACGCTGAACAAGCTCGAAGACGAAGCGCTAGCGGCGAACCAGGACTTGAAAGCGGCGGCGGCTCGGGTGCGTGAAGCGCGTGCGGGACTCAATGCCGCGCGCTCGGCGTGGTTCCCCGAACTCGACGCGGGCTTCGGCCCGACGCGCGAGCGCGTGTCGCCGGCTTCCCAAGGCTTGCCGCAGAATGCCTATTTGCCGCCGGTGACGCTGTGGCGTGCGCAATCGACGGTGTCGTACGAAGCGCCGTTGTTCGGCCGCGTGAGCGACAACGTCGCGGCTAGCCGGGCGGATTCGCAGCAAAGCGAGGCGTTGTTTCGCTCGGTGCAACTGACGTTGCAGGCCGACGTTGCGTCCAATTACTTCTCGCTGCGCGAACTCGACACTGAGCAGGATCTGTATCGCCGTACGGTGGCGTTGCGTGAGGAAGGGCTCAAGCTCGTTCAACATCGTTACGATGCGGGCGAAGTGAGCGAGCTCGATCTTCAGCAAGCGACCAATTCGCTTGCGAGTGCCAAGGCCGATGCAGCGGGCATTGCTCGACAACGCGCCGCCTCGGAGCATGCGCTTGCCGTATTGCTCGGCAAGCCACCCGCCGAGTTCTCGTTCCCGCAGGAGCCGCTGCAGCCCGTGCTCGCTCGCGTCCCGGCCGGACTGCCGTCGGCCTTGCTCGAACGCCGCCCTGACATTGCGGCTGCTGAGCGCGCCATGGCTGCGGCGAACGCGCGCGTCGGTCTGGCGAAGTCGGCGTTCTTCCCGCAGCTCGATATCACGGGAGCCTTCGGTTACGAGTCTTCGGGCTTGAGTGAGTTGTTCCGGTGGTCGAGCCGCACATTCTTGCTCGGACCGTTCGCGGGGACTGCGCTGACGCTGCCGATTTTCGATGGCGGCCGGCGCAAGGCCGATCTGGCTCGGGCCCGGGCGCAATACGACGAGCAGGTCGCGAATTATCGTTCGCAGGTGCTCAATGCATTCCGCGAAGTCGAAGATAGTTTGGCCGACCTACGGTTGCTCGATGATCAGATCCGCGCGGAAAACGATGCGGTCAATGCGGCCGCTCGCGCCGAGCACCTGTCCGAAGCGCAGTATCGCGAAGGCCAGATCAACTATCTGGATGTGCTCGACAGCCAGCGTACGGTGTTGCTGGCGCAGCGCCAGGCGAGCCAGCTCGCCGGCTCGCAGGCGGTGGCGACAGTCAGCCTCATTCGCGCGCTGGGCGGCGGCTGGGGGGAGATGAAGCCCGGCGATATGCAGCAAGTTGCCAAAGAGTGACGGCGTGCGCCGCGCTTGACGTTTGCGTGCATGGGCGGCGTGTCTCGAATCGACAGAGTCTCTATCGCGCGTTCGATCGCGCGATAGAGCAGATGTTTTGTGCGCGATGGCGCACGAAGGATGCGAGGTACAGGATGAACTCGACGGTTGCCGTTGATGACATCGCGCAAGGCATGAGCTTCGAGCAATTCATGACTTCACTGCGCGATCCGACGTTCGCTGCGCCGATCGTATCGGCGCGGCGCTTTTCCGATGCGCTGCATATCGATCTTCAGACGCTGGCGAAGCAAGCCGGCGTGCATCGCAACACACTGAGCCGGATGCCGGCGTCGGAGAGCGTACAGCGCTTCCTGCGCGAGGCGTTGCGCGTGATACGTGCCGCAACGGATGTGCAGGGTTGTGTGAAGCAAGCGCTGTTCTGGTATCGCAATGAGCCGCTTTCGGAATTCGAGTACAAAACGGCCGAGCAGCTTGTGTCGGGTGGGCGGACAGAGGACGTATTGCGGTATATCGTGTCGGTCCAGCTGCATGCGGTCGAGAAATGAGGTTGCGCATCGAAGCGCGGCCTAGGGGTTCGGGCTTTCCTCGTTGTGTTGGATCGCGCCCCGTGCGGCCGGCTTGACATACTTGAGCAGGCCTAGCCCATACAAGTCCTTGAACTTGGCGTATCCGTCGGGGAGCCATTTTTCGAAGAATGTCTGAGTGGCGGCGGGGAGGGTCGTTCCTTTAAACGCCACTTTGACGTACTTTTTTGCCGCCGAGCCGACGTACGGGATGAGTTCAAAGCTCAGGAAAACAAGTGCGCCTCCAAAATCTTCCTTGCTAAGCGCCCGCATGAAATCATAGCCGGGTATGTAAAGACCCACCATCGAATGAATCGCCTCTTCGAACGTTGATTCTCTCGTCACAAGTGCCGATAGATGCTGTACCGTACCCCGGATAATGGGCTTGAGGATGTGTTCTATAACCTCGCCGACTGTGTCCGCGGGATAGTAATCGTCGCCTTCATCCTGCCGGGTGCTGAAATGTACGCCGGCCGGCAGATTCTCAGGATTTTTAAAAAATAGATTCTTCCCACTGCGGTGCATCCACGATTTCCATCGGTCATGGTCATGGGGAATGTGAAGCACCATATCGCGATGATGGGGTAGGATAGCAAACCGCTGGATTGCCCCGTCTTTCTCTACCTCGAGCAGGGCTCCAAGGGTTCCGCTGGTGGGTTTGTGCGCGGCGCCGAACTCGCTGTTGAGACGTCCATGCGCGTTGATCCATTTAAGGCTTGCCTTGTCGTCTTTTTTGACTCCAAACGCGGTCAGTTTGTCCAGGATGATGCTTTGACCTATTTTCTTAAATATATTTCTAATTGGGGTGAGCCCTTCTTTGGTAAAGAAGTTTTCTCTTTTGTATTTCTTTCTATTGGTGATTTTCCTTATCAACTCATTGGCTCTGCTGGATTCTCCATGGAGCGTGTATCCGTGCCTTTCGGTCGTCGTGTAATGCTCGGCAACCTCGATAGGCGTCATCCACCTTTTGATAACGGACATGCTGTCTAGTCCGGAAATATGGGTGGTGGTAAATTCGAGCAGCTCATCCGGCTCGAATCCTATCTGCCGCAATCGTGGCGCAATGACTGAATCGAAAGATCGCACCGAAATTAACAATTGCTGCATGTATTCGCTTAAAGTGTCGTTCGGGTAGACGGTAGCATTGTGCGCAGTGAGATGGCCTCCGGCATCATCGCGAGCATGCTCGCTCGGGCGGAAGTGCTGGCGGCGGTGGTCATCGCCGCGCCGAACGGCGTGAGGTTGATTGGGGTCCTGTTGCGCGTGATCATCGCCGCGACGGCGGGTGTGATCTTGGTCGTGATCATGGCTAGGATCGTGATGGTGATGACGGTGATGCTGCCCGGCAGCGGCGCTTCGAACTTGACGTTCGTGCTCATGACGGGCCGGAGCCGGATCGGCCTGCGCACCGCCGGCAGCGCCAGGGCTGGCGGAATGCTCGTCTTCGGTCTTGGTATTGCCGGTGTGGCTCGCCGGTTCGTCGGCGGGCCCGGCGCCGCTTCCGTTCAGGGCTCGCAGGCCATCTCGAACATCCGCCATCGTGCCGGTGAAGAAGCTAAGCGTCATCAATGCCAGAAGCAAACCGGAGGCGGTCGGCGCATGAGCCCCGGGCCGCAGCGATGTAGGAATCTGCCTCATCTCCACCTGGAGTTCGAGGAACCGCTCGATCGGTTCGGCGTCCTCGTTGACTACATCCACGATGTCCCGCACGGGGACACGCGGATAGGCCTGCTGCACGGGGGGTGCCTTGCGCAGCGTGCGTTCGTTGTGTTTGGCATTCGCCAGTAACCGGTTTGCCTTTTCCTCCGGCTTCCATCCCTTGGTCACGCGACCGGCGCTTTTGCCGCGGTGTGTGGGTGGTTCTTGCATAGTGCGGCGTCTCGCTGGTCGTTGAAGGAACTACGCTCGGACGACTCGGCAGTAAGGCGCTCGTCTAGCAAGGACAACCTATTCATCGTCCGTCGATACGCTAGCGGGCAAAGGCTCGCATTTGCAAGAAAAGGCTAAGGTAGGCGCCCGAGTGGCGCCTCGGAGGCTCAAATAGTGCAATGGAAGGAGGGAAAAACCCGAACTATTTCATTTCGGATGGCGAATGCCAAGAACGCAGTGAGCTGCCGCAGGAGACGCTCAATCCTTCAGAAACAACTCATGCATCGGCGCGAAATGCGCATAAAGCGGCAGGATGGCCCCGCCCATCGCCCTGGCATCGGCACCGATCGTCCCTTCGATCAACTGCGGCCGAACCATCCCTTCCCATTCGATGCGATCGAGCGCGCCCTGCGTGCGGCGAATGATTTCGCGTACGAGTTGCCGATCGATCTCGCCGTCGATCACGATAGCGTCCAAGTCGAGCAGCGCCGTGGAAGTCGCGATCGTCATCGCAATGGCAGGGCACGCTTCGTCGAGCCAACGTTCCGTTACGGCCCATACGTCAGGGCCTAGCGCACGATGATCGTGCGCAGCGGCTGCCGGCGCCCCAGCAGCGACGAATCGCTGCTCGAGCACGGAGCCCGACGCGGTATGGAGCAACTGCCTCGGCGCTTGCCCATTACCGAGCGAGAGCGGCATGGATCCGACGGCTCCCGCGTTCCCATGCGGGCCGCCATGCAAGCGCCCGTCGACCACCAGCCCACCCCCGATGAAGGTGCCGACGAACAAATAAAGGAACGAGCGAATGCCGCGCCCCTGTCCCATGACGAGTTCGGCGGCGCAAGCGGCCGTCGTGTCCTTGGCGAACTCCACCGGCAGTCCTGTCATCGCGGCAATGCGCGTGCGGATATCGATCGCATTCCAGGGTTCGAGCGCGGCCGGCGGTGCGCCCAAGAAGTCGCGCCATCCGCCCAGCCAGAGCGGCGCGGCAACGCCGATGCCGACTACCTTGGCGGCATGGGCGCCAAGCGAATCCATCACGCGCGCGACTTTGCTCTCCAAGGCGGGAAACAACGTACTTGGATCGGGGTAAGCGTATTCGAGAACGTCGCGCGTGCAAACATGTCCCGTGAAGTCCATGGCGAGCACGTCGAGGCTGCGCCGCCCAACCTTGATGCCGATCGTGTAGGCGCCCTCGGGCCGTAACGCGATCGGTACCGAGGGTTGTCCGATACGTCCGCGCACACGCGCTTGCTTCATCAGCAAACCGTCGTCGATCAGCCGATCCACGATGGTCGAGACGCTTTGCATGCTGAGCCGCGTGAGGCGCGCGATGTCGGCCTTCGGTAGCGGCCCATGCAAGCGTATCGCCTGCAGCACGATTCGCTCGTTGAACTGCCGCATGCCGACTTGATTGGAGCCGACCGTTCGTGTGGTGTGGGGGTGCGTTCGCGCGTTCATTTCAGCCGGCCCTCAATGCGTCGGCATCGGCTCGATAAACGCTCGACGCCTCGCAATGCGGCACGCGAGCCCTCATGCGATGGCCCGAACGTCGGCTTGCTTCGCCCCCGTCATGATGGCAACGGCGTCGGACATATGGATGTCCTTGGTGTTGACGACTGCGGCACGTCGCCCGAGCCGCTGAATATGAATGCGATCGGCGATCTCGAACACGTGCGGCATGTTATGGCTGATGAGGATGACGGGCAGCCCGCGATCGCGTACCCGGCGGATCAATTCCAGCACCATGTTGCCTTCCTTGACGCCGAGCGCGGCGGTCGGCTCGTCGAGAATCACGACGTGCCGCGCGAACGCGGCGCTGCGCGCGACCGCAACGCCTTGGCGTTGACCGCCCGACAGCGTTTCGACGGCCTGGCGCATCGATCGAATGCCGATCTGCAAGTCCTTCATATGAGAAGTGGCTTCATCGAGCATGCGCCGCTTATCGATCATTTTCAGCAGCGAGCCGCGCCAGCCGGGCAATCGCCGCTCGCGGCCGAGGAATAGATTCTCGGCGATCGTCATTGCCGGCGCGACGGCCAATTCTTGGTACACGGTTTCGATGCCTTTCTCGCGCGCATCGAGCGGGCTGCGAAACTTCACGGGGACGCCATCGAGAAGGATCTCGCCTTCATCGGGCACGGTCGCGCCCGAAAGCGCTTTGATCAGAGAGGACTTTCCCGCGCCGTTGTCGCCGATCACGGCGAGAATCTCGCCCGGCATGACTTCGAAATCACAGCCATCGAGCGCGGTCACTTGTCCATAACGCTTCACGAGGCCGCGTGCTTGCAGCACCGGCGTCTTCGTGGAGGTTGAGCTTGAGGTCGACATGGCGTTTCCTTGGCGAATTCAACTGCGGATACGAATACGAGAACGAGGACGAATCGAATGAGCGATCGGCGATCGGCGACGCCTTGGATCAGCCGCGGCGATGCGAAAGCTTATCGGCCGCCACGGCGAGAATCACGAGAATGCCCGTGATCAGCACTTGATAGACGGAGGACACGCCGATCAGCGTCAGCCCGTTGCGGAACACGCCGACGATCAAGGCGCCTAGCAGCGTGCCGACGATCGATCCGCGTCCGCCGAATAAGCTCGTCCCCCCCAACACGACCGCCGTGATGCTGTCGAGGTTATCGGTCTGTCCGGCCTGCGGATCGCCGACCCCCGTACGCGAGATCAGCAGCAGCGCCGCGATGCCGTAAATCAATCCCGCGAGCGAGTAGACGGTCAGTAAAATCCGCTGCGACGACAAACCCATCAGGCGTGCCGCTTCGGGGTTGTTGCCGAGTGCGTACAAATGCCGGCCCGGCACCGTGTTTCGGAGCACGAACCAGGTGACGAGGTACAGCAGCAGCGCCAGCACCGTGCCGTAGGTGACTTCCGCCGGCCCGAGCCTGAACGTGTTGCCGAGAAACATCATGGCATCGGGCAGGCTCGATACCGTCTCCGCGTTCGAATAGATTTGGGTGAGCGCGAAGGCGATGTTCAGCGTGCCCAGCGTGACGATGAAAGACGGCAGCTTCACACGCGTCACCAGCACACCGTTCAGCAGCCCGAACAATGCGCTTGCGCCGATGCCGCACAGTATGGCGAGGATCGGCTGCACGCCCAGATCGACAGCGAATTTGGTCATGATGATCGAGCCGAACGCCATCACCATGCCGCACGACAAGTCGATGCCGGCGGTGAGCACGATCAGCGTTTGCCCGATTGCAATGACCGCGACGACCATCGTTTGCTGAAGGATCAGCGAAAGATTTTGGAACGACAGAAACCGATGGCTTTGCGACATGAAGAAGGCGCACGCGGCAAGCAAGGCGATCAACGGCCCTGCCTCGGCGATGGTCGGCATGCGGTGGCCGCGCGTCTGGGGAGCGGGGGCCGGCGCGAGCGGTCCGGCGGATTGAGTCGTCATGATGCGTCTTCTCCTACGGTCGAAATGAAGAACGGGATCCGGCGCCGGCGCGGCAACGGTGGGCTGCCGCGTCGGTGCCGCTGTCCGTTACTTGCCCCAGCAGTTTTGCAGACCGAACTGGGTGTCCTTGCTGTCGACGCCGGGCATTGCCTTATCGGTAATAAGCGTCACGCCCGTGTCCGTGTAGCCGTTCACTTTCTTGCCTGTCTTCACATAGTTGACGCCAGCATCAACGCCCATCGAGGCCATCTTGAGCGGATATTGCTGCGCGGTCGCCGCGATTTCGCCTGCCTTTACGTCGCGCACGCCTTCGCAGCCACCGTCGATCGAGACGATCAGCACGTTCTTTTCCTTGCCGGCCGTTTTGAGCGCGCGATAGGCCCCGGCTGCCGCAGGCTCGTTGATGGTGTAGACCACATTGATGTCCGGCGACTTCTGCAAGCAGTTTTCCATCGCCGCTTGGCCCTTCGACTGATCGCCGCGCGTGTCTTGGCTGCAGACGATGCTCGGATCGCCTTCCTTGACGCCGAAGCCTTGCAGGAACCCGTTGTGCCGCAGGACGCCGACCGAGATCCCGGGGGCGAGATCGAGCGTGGCGATCTTGGCGGGCTTGCCGCCGAGCGCCTTCTTCGCGTATTCGCCGATCAGCACACCCGCCTTGAAGTTGTCGGTGGCGAACAGGCCATCGGTCGCGTCTTGCGGATCGGTCGGCGTGTCGAGCGCGATCACCATAACGCCCGCGGCGCGTGCTTTCTTGATCGACGGCACAATGGCCTTCGTATCGCTCGGCGTGATCAAGATCGCTTTCGCGCCCGCCGTTGTCATGTTTTCGAGCGCCGTCACCTGAGCGCCGTTGTCGCCGTCGTATCTGCCGGCCGCCGTCAATAGCTTGGCGCCGTCTTTTTGCGCGGCCGCTTGCGCACCTTCCTTCATCTTCACGAAGAACGGATTCGTATCGGTTTTCGTGATAAGGCCGATCACGGGTTGATCCGCGAATGCGGCGCCGGCACATAAGGCCGACGCTGCAGCGGCGCCTAGCATCGCATAGCGCGCGGCGGCAAGATAAGGACGGGTCTTCATCGAACGCTCCTCCAGTGAGTTAACAACGAATTGGCAGCGCGTTGAGGTCCGCTGCTCGATTAAATCAACTGCCTGGATTTAGTACAGCAGCAGCGCTCGAATGAGTCAAGCGGCACCGTGATGTGCGCTGCGGCAGAAAGGTCCGGGGAGAGTGCCATGACGGGCTTTTGGGGTAAGCCGCGCGATTGATATTGCGGTGCAGCAATGAGAATCGTCGCCTCAGGGAATATCCTGAGGCGTATGCGCGCTGCCGCACGAGGGGGAGGGCGAAAAAAGTGAAGGGGCGCTATGCAAGCGCCTGGTGCCAGGATCAAGCCGCGCGTGCGGCTTCCTCGTGTGCCACGGCAGCGGCGTGTTTCGCTGCGCTGGCGCGCTTGGTTTTGCCCGCGCGCGACGGCGGCTGGCAGGCGCCGCAGACGACATTGTGTTGAAGATCGTGCTTGTGGGCGACGAATTTTCCGCTGCACCGGCAGCACGGGGTCAGTTGCAGAATGTTTGCATCGAAGAAGCGCACGAGCGTCCATGCGCGCGTCAGATCGAGCACGGGCTCCGCATCGCTATGCTTGCAATGCTCGAGGTAGAGGCGATAGCCCTTGGTCAGCGCATCGAGATGCGAACACCCGGCCTCATGCTTGAGAAAGACGTAGGTGTTATAGAAGAGCGACGCGTGAATATTCGCGAGCCACGTCATATACCAATCGGCCGAGAACGGCAGCATGCCCTTCGGCGGCGAAACGCCTTTGATCTCCCGGTACAGGCGAATCATGCGGTCGCGCGAAAGCGACAGCTCGCTTTCGAGTACCTGCATGCGTGCCCCGAGCTCGATCAGCGCAATGGCGCGGAACACCTCTTGAGCGTCTTCCGTAAGGCTCTTCTTCTGCACCATGGTACTGCCCCTTCCGTATTACGCGAACTGTTCGGCTGGTTGGCTGGCGAGCAGGATCGCGGTGTGCGTGGCGGCCACATCGGCGTTCTTCGCGTTTTGTGTCAAAGCGGAGAGCATCGTGTGGTCGTTGAAGCGGAAGAAGCACAACAACTGGTCGGACGACGCAAGCTTGACGCACTGAGCGAGCGAAAGCCCAGCGAGCAAGTCGGCCAGTTGTGACGACAAGCCCAAGCGGAACATCCCGATGGCCTTGTCCTCGCGCAGCATGCGTTGTGCAAGCATGATGTACGACAGGTTGATTTCGCGGATAGAGTCCAGCGTCTCGCTTCTACGGTCCATTTCTCACGTTTCCGAAGCCCCGTTGACACAATTCGGTAGTTGTTACCGTATATTTTTTCGCTAGCGGGGACGACAGCGTTTGCGCGTCCGCACTGCATGAACTGATACAGGTGGTTACATCTTGTAACACCATGGACGCATTCTAAGAACGGCTTTTACCGAAAGCAACCCCTCCTTATTAAAAATGTAGGAAAAAAGCACCATTCCGGTTTTCCGGAATTTCCCACTTTCTGGGGATAGGAAAGTCTGACCGGCTCTAATTCCGGGTTTGCCCGTATAAATTCTCGTGGAATAAGGGCATTTTTGTCGTTTGAATGGTGTTTGAAAGCTTCGTCTTACAAATAGAGAAAAATTTTCCGCCCGGTGCGCTCGGGTAATCCCCGATGCCCGCGTCAGCCGTGGGGATGGATCCAATGCTTGACCAGCGGCCACACGAGCGTTACCCACGTCGTTGCGCAGATGACCAGCGAAAGCAGCACGGCGGCGCTGCCGCAATCCTTCGCGTGCCGGGACAGTTCATGCCGATCAAGCGAGATGCGATCGACAACGGCTTCGATTGCCGAATTGAGTAATTCCACCAATAGCACGAGCAGCACGGAGCCGATCAGCATGACGCGCTCGAAAGGCGAAACATCGAGAATGCACGCAGCCGGAATCAGCACGATCGCGAGGACGCATTCTTGGCGAAAGGCGCTTTCCGACTGCCAGGTCGCGTGCAGGCCGTCGAACGAGTGCTTCAGCGCGAACAGGGCGCGCAGCCAACCGGTTCGCTTGGGCGGCGGCGTCGAGCCCGAGGCGGAGGGGGATTTCTTGGGCAGATCCATCGGACGTCCCTACTGGCCGGCTCTTCGAGACGGCCCCTGAGCGGAAAGGTGCAACAAGTTTGTCACACTTCGGTGCTAGTTCCCGGGCGCTTTCGCGTAGCGTTAGAGGGGCCAAGCAGCCACGGGACGAGTTCGGCGTCTTGCGACAGTGGATCTGTCGCAAACGTTTGAGCCATATCAAGATTCATGCGACGAAGCGCGGCTATAAAGGTTGACTCAACGCGGCGTATGCGAGCGGGGTGGGACCGACATCAGCCCGACTAGCCAAGTTTTGCATCGATACGACGAAGAGGAGCACTCAAAAGCCGAGCGTAAAACGACGTCGGTCGTCCGTTCATCAGGATTGCGCCGCGTGATTGAAACGAAACCGGGGCTTTGCACTGGCGATTGCGGCAAATACTGTGAATCAACGATATGGCCTTATAGGGGGCGATCGCATGATCGGTTGGCCCTGTTTGTCCCCGATAGGCCGGGGTTGGCGCAACGGCTCTCGGCTTGCTGCTGGGTGCGCGCCAGGACCGCCGTCGTGTGCAAGCGATGCCGCCGCGTCCCCGGTTAAGAATTGTTGTGATATCAATTTAATCCCATTAGCCGTCACGCAAACGTTTTCCAGTCGGAATTAGGTATTGTTTGCCGATTGTCGGCGGCGATATTTGACAAGCCGTTTGCTTTTCAGATAAATCGTGTTACTTTTGCGAACCTTAAAAGCTGACGGGCGGCGGCGTTGCGCGCCGGTCACGCGAGAGGGGCGGTTCCCGGGGCGATTTCACTTCGAATCCATTTTCCGGCGGCCTCAAAACAAACGGGGAATCAGGTGATAAGGCTTGCCATCGATGTTGCACGTCAGGCGCAATTAGATCGTCGTCGGGTAGGGTGCTACGCCATGCTGCGAACGCTCGCTGCGAGCGTCGCACTCGGCTTGGCGGTGGGCACGCTGCCTGTCGACGCGAGCGGCGCATCCGTCGTCGGCGTTGCCGCAGCGACGATGTCCACGGCGCAACCCGCCAGCGCGGACGCCAAGACGGTTCGCCGGGTGAATGTCGCTATCTATCAGGGCGATAAGCCCCCGATGGATCTCTTGCAGGCATTCGACGCCGTCGTGCTCGATCCGCATCGGCCTTTCGATCCGTCGTCGCGGCCGCTGGCCCATACCGTTTATTTTGCGCGTCTTGCACTTAGCGATGCGGATGCCGGAGCGGCGTCGTTTATCTCGGAGCAGATCGCGCCGCTTTGGCAACGTGGCTTTCGCGGCTTTGTGCTTGACACGGCAGCCGCGCATGGTGCGCTCGGCGCGATTCGCGCCGCGTATCCCGACGCGAAGATCATCGTAGGGGGGGCGGACGCGCTCGCCGTCGCACGTGCGCATCGGAACGAGGTGTATGCGGCGCTTACCCAGGGCCTGTTCTCTACCCCGCCCACGACGGATAGCCGGAGCGATGCAGCGCCGGCAGCGCCCTCCGCAGCCGGTCTCGATGCTGCCTCCGCTTTCATCCGCGAAACCGGGATTCCGCTCGTCACGATCGAATACTGCGGCAAGACGGACCGCGACTGTGCGCGTCACGTGGCGCACGAAGCGATCGCAGCCGGGCTGGACACTTATGTAACGGATGCGGCCGAAGATGTCGTCGGGATCGGCCGGATCGAAGTGATGCCCCGCAAAGTGCTCGTCGTGCAAGATCGCGAGGCGGGCATGCAGATCGATCTGACGCCCGGCGTGCGCGTGCTCGCGACGCCTCTCAATTATCTCGGCTACGAAACGGAATACGTGGATGCGAAGGGCCCGCTGCCCGCGGATGTGACGCCGGACCGCTATGCGGGCGTGGTCGCGTGGATCCAGCGCGGCGATGTCTCCGATCAGGCCGCATGGCGAAGCTGGATCCGGCGCGTGGTCGGCGCTCATGTGCCGATCGCATTCCTCGGGCAGTTCGGGCTGACGCCGGATGGCGATGCGCTGACGGGCCTGCGCCGCGTGACGGGTACGCTTTCCAAGCCATTATCGATCGTCACGCATGATCCGATGGTCGGTTTCGAGACGATGCCGGTGCCGGACGTGCGCGATCTGCCGAGAGTGCGCGTCGATGGCGCAGGCCGCTCGTTGCTGGGTATCGACGCCGGGGGCACGCGCGTCGATGCGGTGGCCGTGATGCCGTGGGGCGGCTTTGCGCTTAATCAGTTTTCGGAGTCGTCGCTCGACGGGATCGAACAGGAACGCTGGGTCGTCCAGCCGATGCGTTTCCTGCAGGCGGCATTGCGGCTGCCCGCGCTGCCCGGACCGAGTGTGACGACCGAGAACGGAAGGCGCCTATTGATGTCGCACGTCGACGGCGACGGCTTTGCGTCGCGTGCCGAGTTTCCGGGGCCCGACTATTCGGGGCAGGCGCTGTACGAGCGCATTTGGACTAAATACCCGATTCCCGTGACGCTGTCGGTCATCGAGGGCGAAGTGGGCCCGCAGGGCCTGTATCCGGCGCTCTCGCCGCGCCTCGAGCAAATCGCACGCAGCATGTTTGCTCTGCCGTACGTCGAGATAGGCACCCATACGTATTCGCACCCGTTCGTTTGGGAAGAAGTCGATGCCACGAGCGGCGCGCGTAAGGATCGGGGCGGCACGGACGCGGCGTTCTCGCTCAACATCCCGGGATACAAGTTCAATCTCGACCGCGAGATCTCCGGGTCGATTCATTACATCAACAGCCGGCTCGCTCCGGTCGGGAAGCAGGTTGTCGCGCTGCAGTGGTCGGGCGACTGCATGCCGCCCGCAGTCGCCGTCAGGCGCACTTACGAAGCGGGCGTTTTCAACATCAACGGCGGCGATACCACGATTACTAAAAGCCAGAACAGCTGGACGAACATCGCGCCGATCGCAATCGATAAGGGGCCCGGTGCCTATCAGGTGCTCGCGCCGAATCAGGACGAGAACGTCTACACCAACGACTGGCAGGGGCCTTTTTATGGCTTCGAGCAAGTTTTGCAGACCTACGCGATGACCGATGCGCCGTTGCGTTTCAAGCCGATCGACATCTACTACCACATGTATAGCGGCACGAAGCTCGCATCGCTGACCGCCTTGGATCACATATTGAGCGCGGTCCTCGCGCAGCCGGTGCTGCCTGTCCATGTCACCGACTACATTCGCAAGGTTCTCGACTGGCATACGTTCGCGGTCGCGCGCGACGGCGACGGCTGGCTCGTGCGCGGCGATGGAGCCGTCCGCGAGTTGCACTGGGGCGGCAGCGAGGAGCCGCGGCTGTCGGGCGCCGAAGGGGTGACCGGGTTCGCACCCGGACCGGACGGTACTTACATCCATTTCGACGGGGGGAGCGCGCGCTTTACGCTCGCGTCGCCGTCGCAGGCGCGCGATACGGCGCCGTATATCGCACGGGCGAACGGCTTCGTGCGCGACTTCGTTCGAACCGGCAACGGCCTGCGGTTCGCTTTTGGCGGCTACTACAAGCCGTTCATCACGATCGCAAACGCCGGAACCTGCCGTGCGACGAGCGGCGGTCGCAAACTCGATGCGCACAACGACCACGGCGCGCTCACCATCGTCACACCTGCCGTACCCGGACAGCGTGTGACCTATCAACCGATCGAGGTGGATTGTGCCCAGTAAGCGACCGCGGATCGCGGGGCCCTTTACCCTCGCGGGCTTGACACTCGTAGTCGCCACGGCGCTGGGGGGCATCTATCACGCGGGGCATCTGCGCGAGCGGATCGTAGACGACGGGACGCCAAGCGAGCTCAACGTCGCGTACCTCGAGGCATGGCTGCGCGGCGCGCCCGCGGACCCCGAGTATTTGCACGCGGCCGGCGATCAATATCTCGCCCTCGGGCAGTTGGATCGCGCGGAGCTGGTGGCCGCGCGGCTTCAGACGCTGGGTACGGATTCGGCGCGCAGAGACGGAGAGCAATTGAGGTTGCGCTGCGCGCTGCAGCGCGCTTTTGCGGCGGCACCGGGCTCGGCGGACCGCCAAGCCTTGGTCTCGCGCGTACGCGCGCAACTCGATGCGATGGCGTCGGAGCCATGGGACGTCGCAGATTTGCGTTCGTTTGCCGCGCAAGCGCTTGCGGTCGGCGCTCCGGACATCGCCGCACGATTCGAGACCCGGCTGGTCGCCGCGGATCCCGAGCATCGTCTCGATTGGCAGCGCCAAGTAGCGGTCCACCGGCTTGGCATGGGCGACTACCGCGGTGCCGCGCAAGCTTACTTCGCCGCGCAGGCGATGGATACCGACCGCGCACTCGCGCGTCGCGATTTCATTGCGGCCGTGCGCACGCTGCAGTCGGGAAATCTGCTCGACGATGCGCTCGCCCAAGGCGGCGCGCATCTCGGTGCACTCGCCGATGACCGCGAGGCGCTCGAGGTGATGCTCACGCTCGCGCGTGCCGCGCAGCGCACCGATCTCGTCGAGCACTACGCGCGCGCGCTGATGAACTTCGTGGGCCAGCAGGAGTCGCGCGATGCGACGGACAGCATGGTACGGGTGTCCCTGCTCGAGTCGCGCGCGAAGCATGTCCTGTCCGCATCGCCGCCGAACGATCGTGGCGTCTCGCCGCGGTGGTTGCGCATCGCCGCGCTTGAACGCCCGGCTTCAGGGCCTCGCCGCAGTAACGGTATTATCTTGGCCGATTTTTCGTCGGCATCGCGCGCACGATTGATTCGTGTCGCGGCCGGCGCCGATTCGGCGCGGGCCGCCGCCTCGCATGCGGACGGCAGCTCGGACGCCGTCGCGGCGAAGCCAAACCCCTCGCTCGCGCTCAAACTCTATCAATCCTTTCTCGAAGCGGGCGACCTTGCCAACGCCGAACGCGTTGCCGCGACCGAGGTCACGCATGCTCCCGACGCGCGCGAGTGGCGAGCGCGGCTCGCGCAGGTGCAGGAATGGCGCAACGAGCCCGCGGCAGCGCTGCAATCGTGGCTCGTCGATGCCAAAACGAGCGGCGATCCTGTCGCATGGCGCAACGTGCAGCGGCTCGCGCCGATGCTGCACGACGACGCAAGCTACGTACAGGCGCTCGCGTACGCGTCCAATGCCGCGCCCGGCGACATGACGCTGGTCGACGGCGTCGTCGCGGCGTACGAGCGGCTCGGCCGGGCTGACGACGCCCTAGCGTTTCTCGATGCGCGGGCACATGGCCCGCACTCGGAGGCAATCCAAAGCCGCATCGCGACGCTTGCCGAGCGGGCCGGGCATGACGACTTGGCGCTGAAAAACTACGAGTCGCTGCAGCGAAAGACTCCCCGCAACGCCGAATACGCACTGCGCGGCGCGAACCTGCTCTACCAGCGCAACGACTTCGCCGGCGCACTTGCCATGCTCAAGCGCACGGCACCCTACGCGACCGACGCCGATGCGCAGTTTTGGAGGACGTACGCGCAACTCGCGCGGTTGCTGCAAGATGACGCCGATGCCAACCTCGCATACCGGCATCTGCTCGCAGGCGGGCATCCGGTGCCGGAAGATCTAGCGGCGATGACGTTCTTTTACGACGCGCACCCGCTCGATGCTGCTCGCACGGCCGAGCGCCAATACACGCAGACAGGCGACATTACGGCGTTGCGCGATGCGATCGGCTATTATCTCGCCGCCCACGCGCCGGAGCGCGCCGCTACGCTGCTTGCGCAAATGACGCCGGCGCAGAGGGCGGCCGCGGAGCGCAATTCCGGCTTCCTCGCTGCACGGGCCGAGTATGAGCGCCAGTCCGGCAAATTGTCGGACGCCTTGGACGACCTGCGGCGGGCCGTCGCCTTGCCCGGTGCCTCCCCGGACACGTGCGCCGCCTACCTATGGATGGTGGTCGACGAAGGACCCGAAGACGAACTTCACGGGGCACTCAGGCGCTGGCGCGCCCGCTCGCTCGACGACGAATCGCTCTGGGGCCCGTTTGGGGCGGCCGAGATGCGGCTGCATCGGCCGGTCGCCGCTTTGCGCTACCTGCGCCGGCAGGCCGCCGCACGCGAATACGATCCGCTATGGCTGCTCGCCTATGCGGACGCGCAAGAGATGGCCGGCCACGCGGGTCTGGCGTGGTCGATTCGGCGCGACGTCTGGCATGCGCTGTCGCGCGAGGGTGCATCGTCGGCACACTTGGCCGGGGCTGGGCCGCACGCCGGAGCACCGAGGCTCGATGTGCCCGCTGCCAGCGATTGGGAGGCGACCACGCAATTGCAGGGCCGTCGCGCGATACTGGCGCAGACGTTCGCTGGAGGCGATTTTGCCTCGCGTCTGCTCGATTCGCTGACGGGGCCCACTTCGGCGCCGCCCGAGGACGCATCGTCGAAGAGCTTGCTCGGCGATGCGCACGGTGTGCCGCCGCTGCCCTCGCCCGCATCGCGCGAGGTTCAATACCGGCGTCTGCATGAAGCGGTGGCGCGTGACGTTGCGGTGGCATGGGCAGTCTCGCGTGAGCGCTACGACGTCGCCAAGCGCTGGCTCGCTCGCCGATACGCGCTCCGTCTCGCCGGCGCGCAGGACGAACAACTCGCGATTGCGCTGGCCAACGACGATTTGCCTCAGATCGATGCGCTGCTGGCCGATCGAACCGCTGCGCTGCCGCTCTCGAATCGAATCGACGCCGCGCGCAGGATCGACCGGCAGGGGCAGGCGCAGGCGCTGGCATTCGAGGGCCTCGACGGGGCGCCCGACGATTCGGATATGCACCAACGTCTCGTCGATACGTCGCTGTTTTGGAATCAGTCGATCGACGCGTCGGTCGACAGCTACGTGGAGCATCCGCTCGACTATGTCGAGCAGACGCTCGGCGGTAGCCTCAAGCTGTCGGACCATTACATGATCGGCATGCGCGCGCGTCAGCGCGAGCAGCGTTCGGCGGACACGACGCAACTCGTAGGTGTCGACCCGCTCGATCGCTCGGCCGAGTTTTACGCGCGTCGTTTGACGCGCGACACGCGGACGGAGATCGGGTTCGGCCGTCGGACGGCGATGGACTCGTTCAACACCTTCCGGGCGGAGGCGACGGCAGGGGTGAATTCGCCGTTATCCTTCAATGCGTCGATTGCGCGCAATGCGGAGGCCACCGAATTGCAGTCGCTGCTCGTGGGCGGGATGAAAGACAAGGCGGAGGGCGGTTTTGCTTGGCAGATCACCCCGCGCTGGACGCTGACCGGGTCGATCGAAGCCGACCGTTTCTATAGCCAGGCCCGTACGTTCGTCGGCAGCGGCATCCTGCAGCAGGCGGAGGTCGACTACAAGATTCGTACGGAATACCCGGACTACACGCTGCGCTTTACCGGCGCGCACGGCCAGTACAACGACAGCGGCCAGCCCGACGCGTTGCTTGCGCGGCTCGTGCCTGCGAGCGCGGGGCCGGTGACCGCGGCGAGCATGATGCCGAACAGCTATACGCAGATGGGGGCGTTTTTCGGCTTCGGCAACGATCTGGTCGATCGCTATACGCACGCGTGGCGTCCGTATCTCGATGTCGGGATGGTGCACGACACCGTGCAGGGATGGGGGGTGGACGCCAACGTGGGCATTGCCGGTTCGGTTTTCGGCGGCGATCAGGCGGCGCTCTACTTCCAACATCAACACGTTGCGCAAAGCGGATCGGCCGTAACGATGATCGGCGCGCGGTATCGCTGGCTTTACTGAACGAAACCCGGCGGGGGCGGCCCGCCTACTCTGAAATCAACGAACGGAAGGAAGAACGGACATGAATGCAATGGAGCGTATGTGTAGGGCAACGGGTCTCATGCTCGCCGGCGCATGTTTGCTGGCGATGAGCGCGTGCGCGAGCATCAATTCGACGCAGGCGCCTGCGCTCGCGGCATCGGGAACGATGGCCGTGTTGCCGCTCGCAAACTACACCGAGACGCCTGACGCGGGTCGTGCCGCACAGGCGATCGCAGCCAACACGCTGCGTGGCGAGCATCTCGCACACGTCGTGGCCATGCCGGCCGCCGATAGCGGCGATACATTCGATTCGATGGCGCAACCCAATCTCGAGCATGGGCTCGACTGGGCGCGCTCGCAGCACGCGGATTACGCGCTTACCGGGGCCGTTGAGGAGTGGCGCTACAAGGTAGGTGTCGACGGCGAGCCCGTCGTATCCGTGACTTTGGAACTGCGCGAGTTGTCGTCGGGGCGCGTGATTTGGAGCGCAGTGGGTACGCGCAGCGGCTTTAGCCGCTCGTCGCTTGGCGGCGTCGCGCAGAAGCTGGTCGGAAAACTGCTCGCGCCGCTTGCCGCGAGCCGGTAAGTCGCTGCATCGAGAACTCCATGAACGCTCCAACTGTTGCCTCACGCGATAGCGCCGCCCACGCGGGCCCAGGCCCTCGCAACCTCTACAAGACGCCGACGAGCCAAACGGGGCGCCTGCGGCGCTTTCTCGCGCCGTTGTCGCGGCGTCCTTTCGCGTGGATCGAGGCCGGGGCTTTCACTGGCGTCGTGCTCGCGCTCGCATGGTTCGCCAATCGCGCGGACCCGCTTTTCGTCGGCAGCGGCTTTCCGTGGCTTTGGCTCGTGCCCGTGATCGTCGCACTGCGCTACGGCGTCGTGCTCGGAGCGGGATCGGGCCTCATGCTCGCGGGGCTCTGGCTGCTCGCCTATCCGACGGGTACCGTATGGCCGACGACGTATTTCGTCGGCGGTTTCATCCTGACGATCGTCGCGGGCCATTTCGCCGACACGTGGATCAGGCGCGGCGAGCGGGCCAGTGCCGTGAACGACTACTTGAACGAGCGGCTGTCGGCGCTGACCGACAACCATTATTTGCTGCGCCTTTCGCACGAACGGCTCGAGAACGACTTGCTCGCGCGCCCGACGACACTACGCGACTCTATCTCCGAGCTGCGCGCGTTATCGGCCGGTCTGGGCGATAGCGCTGCCGCCAGTGGCGCGGTGCCGTTGGCCGGACATACGTTGCCGGGCGCCGCGCGGCTGCTCGAGTTCGTTGCGCGCGCATGCCAGATCGAGGTCGCCGCGCTCTACTCGGTGCGCGACGGCAAGCCCGGCCGCGCGCCGCTCGCGACGGTGGGAGAATCGTTCGAATTCGAGCGAATCGATCCGCTCGTCGAGTTGGCGCTCACCACCGGCAAGCTCGCGCACTTGAAGTCGGAAAACATGCTCGCGAGCGGGAGCAGTTATGTCGTCTGTGCGCCGCTCTCGTCGGCCAACGACGAGATTCTCGGGATCGTCGTGGTCAAGCGGATGGCGTTCCTCTCCCTGAACCACGACAATTTGCAACTGCTCCACGTGCTGCTCGGCTATTACGGCGACGGTGTCGAACACGGGCGCGCAATGCACGCCATGCTCGACGCGATCCCGGATTGCCCTCGTCAGTTCGCTCTTGAATATGCTCGTCTCGTCCAGCTCCATGCGCGCAGCGGCATCGAATCGTCGGTCGTGGCGCTGTCTTTCCCGCGCGACGAAGCCCACGATTCGCTGTACGAGCATGTGCTGCGCCGCGGCCGTACCGTCGATTTCGCGTGGCCGCGGCAGACCGCGCGGAGTTCGCTGCTCGTCAACTTGATGCCTTTGGCCGATTCGGCTGGGGTCGCCGGCTACCTCGCACGCGTCGAGAGCAATCTGCGTAATCAGTTCGATACCGATTTCGACCGCGCGCGAATCGGCGTGTACACGGTGCGCGTGACCGGCGAATCGGACGAGACGAACCTCGCCGAGTTGCTGCATCGGGTCACAGGCCATGATTGACGCGCTCGTGCTGCTGGTGGTTGCGCCCATCGCCGTGCTGCTGCAGAGCGCGGCGCTCTGGGGCGCATGGCACCCGCCCGCATGGGCCAATCCCCTGGCCCTGTTCTTCCTGCTGCAGGCGTTTGCGGCTGCAGCCGAGGCCGTCGTGTTCCGGCGTATGCTGCCGGCCGCGCAGCGAGAGCCGCGCGCGGCTGTGCTAGCGCATCTCTGGCTGCTGTCGTTTCTGGCGCCTTGCGTAGGCGGCCTGATCGAAGTGCTGGTGACGGCAGTCGGGGCCTGGATGCCGCTGCCTCGGCAGTCGCGATCGATCGCGACGCTTGGGCGGCCCACCTTCGTATCGCATCTGGTGTCGCGCGTCGTGCACGGCGCCGGCGCGCGCGTGCAGTCGCGGCTCGCCAACGCGAAGGCCACGACGGACGACCGCCTCGCGGCACTCGTGGCAATCCAGCATCTGCCGACCCGCACGACGGGCGCACTGCTGCGCGACTTGCTTGCCGATCCGGTCGACGATTTGCGCCTGCTGGCCTATGGCCGTCTCGACCAGGCCGAGAACGAGATCGTCACTCGCATTTCCGACGGGCGCGCGGCGCTCGAGCGCGCAGAGAGCGACGAGGACAAGCACACGCTGCACCGGCAACTCGCCGAGCTGCACTTCGAACTCATCTATCAGCAACTCGCATACGGCGACGTCCATGCGCATACGATAGGTCAGGCCGAAGCGCACGTGCGCGCGGCGCTGGCCACAAAGGACGGGGAGCGCGACGCCGCGTTATGGCTGCTGCAGGCGCGCCTCGCGTTGGCGCGCAGCGCACCCGACGAGGCCGGACCGTTCCTCGAGCAAGCACGCGACCTAGGGTTTCCGCGCGAGCGGCTGCTGCCGTGGCTCGCTGAAGTCGCGTTCCGGCAAGGGCAGCCCGCGCAGGCGGCTGCGATCGTCGGAGAACTGGCGGCGCGGGCAGGCGCTCCCGCACTGAAACCCGTGATCGAGTACTGGACACGATGAACACTTCGCTGAACCGGCGCGCTGTAGACGCCGATGTTTGTTTGTTGCTCGAGGGCACGTTCCCATTCGTGCGCGGTGGCGTGTCGAGTTGGGTCAACGACATGATTCGCGCCTATCCGGACACGCGCTTCGGCATTATCTTTATCGGCAGCCGGGCTCAGGATTATCCGAAGGCGGCCTACGCGCTGCCCGAGAATGTCGTGCATTTCGAGGCCCATCATCTGTACGAGGATGAGCGCGCCGACGCAACGCCGCGACGCGCCAAGCGTGGCGATCGCGACGCGTTCGCGCACTCCGCCAAGTTCCACCAACTGCTGCGCGAAGGCGGGCAGCGGGAGGAGGTGGGTGCCATGATGGTCGATTTGATCCAGATGCTGACTAAGGGCGGCACGCTGGTCGAAGAACAGTTCCTTCATAGCCGCGAAGCATGGGATTACATCGAGGAGCAGTACACGCTTCACTGCACCGATCCCTCGTTCACCGACTATTTCTGGACCGTGCGGAACATGCATAAGCCGCTTTGGCAGCTTGCGCGTGTTGCTCAAAATACCTTGTCAGCGCGTGTCTACCATACGGTATCGACGGGCTACGCGGGGTACCTGGGTGCGTTGCTCCACTATCGGACGGGCCGTCCGCTCGTCGTCAGCGAGCATGGCATCTACACGAAAGAGCGCAAGATCGACTTGCTGCAGAGCCGCTGGATTCGCGACAATCGCGGGCTGTTCGAGCGCGACGTGTCGGACGTCAGTTATTTTCGCGACCTCTGGGTTCGGTTCTTCGAGGCGCTCGGCCGTTTCGCGTACGACGCCGCCACCGAAATCGTTGCACTTTACGAAGGCAACCGGCTGCGCCAGATTGCCGACGGCGCGCGTGCCGAGCGTACGCGTACGATCCCGAACGGCATCGACGTCGATGGGTTGAGGCCGCTCGTCGAGCGCCGCGATCCGAACCGGCCGCGCCGAGTCGTGGCGCTGATCGGACGCGTGGTGCCGATCAAGGACATCAAGACATTCATTCGGGCAATTTTTGTCGCCATGCGCACGATGCCGGATATCGAAGGCTGGGTCGTGGGCCCGGAGGACGAAGATCCCGGCTACGCGAAGGAATGCCGTGCGCTCGCGCAGAGTCTCGGGCTCGAGCGGAACTTGAAGTTCCTCGGTTTCCAGAAGGTGGCGGACGTACTGCCGAAAATCGATCTGATCGCCTTGAGCTCGATCAGCGAAGCGTTGCCGCTGGTCGTGCTCGAGGGATTCGCGGCAGGGGTTCCGGCCGTCACGACGGATGTCGGCGCTTGCCGCGAACTGATCGAAGGCGCCGTGGCGGAGGATCGCGCGCTGGGCACGTCGGGTGCGGTGGTGCCGATCGCCAATCCCGCGGCGCTCGCCGATGCGGCGATCGCGCTCCTGACCGATGCGCCTCGCTGGGAGGCCGCGCAGCGTGCCGGTCTGGAGCGTGCGATGCGCTACTACACACGGCCCCAGATGGTCGAACGCTATCGCGGCATCTACCAACGTGCAGCGTCGCTGCCCGATGCGACGCCACGCGATGCCGCGGGCGGGGGAATCTGCCCCATGCACGGTGGCCGCGCAGGCGCTCACTCAACGGCACAGCCGGCCGACGCGCTACCCGCGCCGAGCGGCACACTCAAGCGGAGCCGCTGATGGCTGGGATCGGATTTGAACTGCGCAAGCTGATGCGCCGCGACACCCTGACGGGCGTCGCTCGTGCGTACGTGTATGCCGGGCTCATCAGCTCCGGGCCGATGATCCTATCGTGCTTCGGCATTTTGATCATCGGCGTGCTGAGCTTGACCGTCGTGATTCCGACGTTCCTGATTACGCAATTTCAGGTGTCGGTGACTTACATGATTGCGTGCAGCCTCATCCTAACGGGGCCGCTGCAGCTGGCGTTTACGCGCTTCGTCTCGGACCGGCTGTTCGAGGAGCGCGACGACCTGGTCATATCGAACTATCGCGCGGTCCAATTGGTATGCACGATCGCGGCCGGCGCAATCGCCGCCGTGGCGATGGCCTTCGGCTTTCGCGGTGAGCCGCTCGGCTACCGAATCCTGATGATCGCGGGCCTCGTCATCGTCAGCAATATCTGGATCGCGGTGATCTTCCTGTCGAGCGTGAAGCAGTACCGGCAGATTCTGATCTCGTTCGCACTCGGCTACGGCGCGGTGGTCGGACTGACGCTAGCGCTCAACCGTTATGGGATTACGGGACTGCTCGGCGGCTTTGTCGCCGGCCATGCGATCCTGCTCGCGCTGTTGTCGGGGATCGTTCATCGCAACTTTCACAGCCCTCGCTTCTTGTCGTTCGAAGTGTTCGACCGGCGGATGATGTATCCGAGCCTGGCGTGGGTCGGTCTGATGTTCAACTTCGGGGTGTGGGTCGACAAGTTCGTATTTTGGTACGAACCGATCACGGGCGCCCGCGTGATCGGCTGGTTCCATGCGTCGCTGATCTACGATATTCCGGTGTTTCTCGCTTATGTATTCGTGATGCCGGCAATGGCCGCGTTCCTTGTGCGGATCGAGGCCGACTTCGTCGAGTACTACGATGCGTTTTACGATGCGGTGCGCACCGGTGCGACGCTGCAGCGGATTCATGCGATGCGCGACATGATGGTGGGCAGCGTCCGCGCCGGCCTCTACGAAATCATCAAAGTGCAGGTCGTGGTCGTCCTGCTCATTGTCGCGTTGGGCGCGACGTTGCTCGGGGCATTGCGGATCTCATCCCTCTATCTGCCGCTTCTGCTCGTCGATGTCATCGCAGCGAGCTTGCAGGTGCTTTTTCTCGGACTCTTGAACGTGCTGTTCTATCTCGATGCGCGTCGCGACGTGCTGCGCTTGACGGGATTGTTTGTGGTGCTCAATGCGGGATTCACGCTGCTCTCTATCGAGATCGGTCCGCAGGCGTACGGTTACGGCTTCGCAGCGGCGCTCTTGGTTGTCACACTCGCCGCCGTGCGAAGGCTGGACACCAAGTTCGCGTCCCTCGAATACGAGACCTACATGCTTCAATGACGGCGCCGACGGTGCCGCGAGGCAGGCGGTCCGCGCTCACATTTTCGACCGCTTTCTCGAGTGCAATGCTCCCGCTTGCACTCGTGTGCTGCGGCGGCGGTGGGGGCGGGGGCAGCGACAGCAATGGCGTATCCGCCCCAAGCAGTGCGCCGAGCCCTTCGTCCGGGTCGACCACCGGCACGGCGAGCGGTACGGCCAGCGGCACGGCCAACGTGCCGATAGCCGCGGCGCGCAACCTTCCCGCCAACGCTACCTGGGTCGTCTATTACGGCACTGCATCGAACGTAGACGTCGCACGGGTGGCATCGACGTTCGACGTGATCGTGATCGATGCGGACCCCGGTAGCGGCTCGCCGCAGTTTACGCCCGCGCAGATCGCGACGCTTCGAAGCCACGGCGCCAAGGTGCTCAGCTATCTGAATTTCGGCGCGTGCGAGACGTGGAGGACCTATTGGAGTAGCGTGCCGACGGGCTTCAAGTCGTGCTCCGCCAATTCCGCGGCTCAGCTCGGCAAGATGTCCGGATACCCCGAATACTGGATGAACGTGGGTAACAGCGACTACCAGCACCTGCTCGTCGGCTATGTCGCGCCGCGCATGATGGCGACAGGCGTGGACGGCCTCATGCTCGATAACTTCGAGATCGTGGGGCACGGGGCGAACGCGTCCGACGGGCCGTGCGATGCCACCTGTGCGCAGGGCGGCTTGGATCTCGTCGGCCAATTGCGTGCCGCGTACCCCAATGCCCCTATCGTTTTGAATCATGCCCCTGTCTCGGCGATTGCCGGCACAAGCGCAGGTGTATCGTTTCCGATGCTCGTCGATGGCGACTTCGGTGAGCAAGTGTTCTCGCCTACGGTCGACGGGGGGCAGGTGCAGCAGTTGCAGAGCTGGAAATCCGTCGAGGCAACGTTGCCGCGCCAGGCCTTCTTCGTCGGCTCGCTCGATTACGTGGGCGACTGTACCAAGACCTCCGCCGCGCAGAGCGATTGGACGGCCAGCCTCGCTGCGGGCATACGACCGGCGGTTGCGACGGCGGCGCTAAACGAAGTATGTTGGTGGTCTTTCCTGCCGAACTGACGGGAGGGTTTACGGTGGAAACGATCCGATGGAACGGCGCAGCGCAATGTCGAAGGTAGGGCAGGGACTAGCGAGACGGTTCGGCGCAGTCCCGGCCACCATGAACCGTAGCCGGGAAGCGCGCAGCAGGGCCGCCTCGATCGCGCACGCTTTGCGCTCCGCCTGCGTCGCGCTGCTCGCGCTCGCGACTGCGCCGTTTGCTTGGGCCGGTGGCCCACAGCGGCCCGTCGGCCCGAGCATCGCGCTGTATTACGGCGAACAGCCGCCCGTCGGCATCCTGTCGACTTACGACATTGCCGTGGTCGAGCCCGACAGCGGTTTCTCGCCGCGCGACCACATGGCGCCGTGTCCTCGGTGGTTCGCTTATGCGAGCGTCGGCGAAGTCACGCCGCAGCGAGCCTATTACGCCGATTTGCCGCAGCGCTGGCTGCTGGGTAGTAATTCGGCCTGGGCCTCGCATGTCGTCGACCAGAGCGAGCCTGACTGGCCCGCTTTCTTCGTCCGCCATGTCATCGATCCGCTCTGGGCGCGCGGCTATCGCGGCTTCTTTCTGGATACGCTCGATTCGTACCAACTGGTCGCAAAAACGGAGTGGGAACGCACGCGCCAGCGCGAAGGGCTGATCCGAGTGATCCGGGCAATCAAGGCGCGTCATCGAGACGCCTACTTGATCCTGAACCGAGGCTTCGAATTGCTGCCCGAGCTTCACGGCGAAGTGGGCGCGGTCGCGTTCGAGTCGCTTTTCAGCGGCTGGGACCAGACCAACGCCCGTTACGTCGAGGTGCCGCAGGCTGACCGAGACTGGTTGCTTGCCCAGGCTCGAGAGGTACGAGATCGGTACGGGCTGCCCGTCATCTCGATCGATTACTGCGCACCTGACGACGACGCGTGCGCACGTTCGACGGCGGAGGGCATCGCGGCGCTCGGGATCGTGCCGTACGTAACCGACGGCGCACTGCAGACGGTACGGCCTGCGGTGCTGGCGCACCAGACGCCGCGTTGCGGCAGATAGGCTTCGCCGGGCTATTTCGATACGGCAAACAGCGTCACGTTCATCAAGACCTTGAATGCCTCGCCGAGCAGCACGGCACTCCCCACGCCCGCGCACCACAGCGCGACGAACCATACCCAACGAGGCAGCGCGATACGCGGCTTAGTGGTAGTGATGTTCGCCATGACGCACCTTTCCACGAAAAACCCAGTAACCGAAGATCGTATAGGCCAAGATGATCGGCAAGATCACGACGGCACCTGTCAGCGTAAATTTGAGGCTCTGCTCGGGTGCGGCTGCTTGCCAAAGCGTGACGGACGACGGAATCGCGTACGGCCACAGCGTGGCGAGCAGGCCTGCATAGCCGAGCACGACGAATGCCGTCGCCAGCAAGAACGGTCTCGTATGATGGCGATCGCGTGCCGCGCGCCGCATCAGGTAGGCGCAGATTGCAACGAGGAATGGGGCGGGCACCATGCGGTGGAACCACTCGGTGCTGAACCAGCGCGCGGCCACGTTCGGTTCTTGCAGCGGCGTCCAGATACTGACGACAGCAATGAAGCCGATCAGCACGAGCGTAAGCGGCCACAGGAGCCGATGCAGCCGGCGTTGCAGATCGCCCTCGGTCTTCGCGATGAGCCAGCAGCACCCGAGCAGCGCATAGGTCGCGACGAGCCCGAGTCCCGTGAGCAGCGAGAACGGCGTGAGCCAGCCGAACGCGTCGCCGGCGAACTCGCCGTTTGCGAGCGGAATGCCCTGCACGAATGCGCCGAGCGATATCCCTTGAAAGAAGGCCGCTCCCGTCGAACCGCCTATGAACGCGAGGTTCCACAAGTGTTTGGTGCGCGAGGCCTTGCCGCGAATTTCGAACGATACGCCGCGCAAGATCAAGCAGGCGAGCATCGCGACGAGCGGTAGGTAAAGCGCGGACAGCACCGTTGCATAGACGAGCGGGAACGCGCCGAACAGCGCGGCGCCCCCGAGCACGAGCCATGTTTCGTTGCCGTCCCAGACGGGCGCGACGGTGTTCATCATGAGATCGCGTTCGCGCTCATCGGGAAAGAGGGGAAAGACGATGCCGATGCCGAGATCGAAGCCGTCGAGTACGACGTAAATCAGCAGACCGAGCGCGATGATTGCGGCCCAGACGACGGTGAGATCCATGATGATCCTCGAATGACGAAAGATGCGGTATCGATTGCGCGTAGCGCGGCAGATCGGGTTAGGCCGCGGCCGTCACCGCGCGCGGCCCACGGGGCTGCGGCTGGGCGGGGCGAGCGTCGTCCTCCGGCGTGACGTTGGGGCCGGCGCGCATGAGCTTGAGCATGTAGTAGATGCCGGTACCGAAGACGAGGAAGTACACGACGACGAAGGCCATCAGCGAAAGGCCTACTTGCTGCGCGCTGAGCGGCGAGGCCGCTTGCGACGTGCGCATGACGCCATAGACGACCCACGGCTGGCGGCCGACTTCCGTCGTGACCCAGCCCGCTAGCAGCGTGACGAAGCCGCTCGGACCCATTAAGACGGCGAAACGATGAAACCACGCGCTATCGTAGAGCCGCCCCCGCCGATGCAGAATCCAAGCGGTGACGGCCAGTACGATCATGAGCAGGCCGAGTCCAACCATCACGCGGAAGCTCCAAAAGACCACGGTCGAATTCGGGCGTTCGTCACGCGGGAAAGATTTCAAGCCGCGGATTTCGCCATCCCATGTGTGCGTCAGCAGCAGGCTGCCCAAGTGCGGCACGGACAGCGCATAGCGCGTCGTTTCGGCTTGCATGTCCGGAATGCCGAACAAATTGAGTGCTGTGCCGCCGGTCTCGGTATCCCAAAGCCCTTCGATCGCGGCGATTTTCGCGGGTTGATACCGCAGCGTATTCAGACCGTGCTGGTCGCCGACGAACGCTTGCAGCGGCGCGATCGCAAGCAGCATCCACATGGCGAGCGAGAATGTCTTCTTGATGGCCGGGTCGCGTCGCCCCTTGAGCAGGTGCCAAGCGCCCGTGGCCGCGACGAGCAGTGCAGCCACGAGGAACGCGGCCAGCGTCATATGCACGAGACGGTAGGGGAAAGACGGATTGAAGACGATTTGAAACCAATCGACGGGCACAGCGCGATCGCCTTCGATGGCGAAGCCCTGCGGCGTTTGCATCCAGCTGTTCGATGCCAGAATCCAGAACGCCGACATCAGCGTACCGACGGCCACCGTGAGCGTCGCGGCGAAATGCGCGCGGGGCCCGACCCGCGTCCAGCCGAAGAGCATGATGCCCAGAAAGCCGGCTTCGAGAAAGAACGCGGTCATGACCTCGTAGGTCAGCAGTGCGCCTGTGATCGGGCCGGCGAATTTGGAAAAGCCCGCCCAATTCGTCCCGAACTCATAGGCCATCACGACACCCGATACCACGCCCATCCCGAACGCGATGGCGAAGATCTTGGACCAGAACAAACACAAGTCCTTGTAGTAGGTCTTGCCGGTTTTGAGCCATCGCCATTCGAGTACGGCAATGAAGCTCGACAATCCGATGCTGAGCGCAGGAAAGACGATATGAAACGAGACAGTGAAGGCGAATTGAATGCGCGCAAGGTCGAGGGCGCTGAGCGAAGACGATTCCATAGCGAATACCGGTGACGAGCGACGCGCATCGGCCGTTGTCGACGCGCACTGCATGAGCAGCCGGTCGCAAGCGTAAATCAGGAAGAGAAGAAATGCTGCACTGCGTGCGCTCATGTGTGCATGCCGGAGATGCGGCAATTTACCGTATCGACACGCGTTAAGCGCTGACGCGTAAGCAAAAAATCGGTGCGGTGCAGCACGGCTGCTGTGCGGCCGTTCAGCCGTTCTGCGGCAATACACCGCGGCTTCCGCGCGCAGCTTGGTCGATGGATGCCGGCGGCCGCAGCGGGGGCGGCCTGCGATGCGTTGCGTCAGTCCGGACGAATGCTTTTCCGGCTAAGCGGGGGAGTGATGGCTGAGCCATTCGCGCAGCGCGTTGTTCATGCGCGTTTGCCATCCTTCGCCGGTTGCTCTGAATCGCTCGATGATGTCGGCGTCGTATCGGACCGTGA
>Ga0157370_10000976_pt1 | contig 36246 bp, 35 predicted proteins | sample C35metaG_FD_113463 | JGI IMG/M metagenome (GOLD analysis project Ga0157370, IMG submission 113463) | Corn rhizosphere microbial communities from Kellogg Biological Station, Michigan, USA - C3-5 metaG | ecosystem: Host-associated > Plants > Roots > Rhizosphere > Soil | place: USA: Michigan... | reverse complement strand
ACGAGTCGCTGACTCGAGGCGAAATGCAAGATCTCACTTCGCATTTCGAGCGCGCGGCCCAGGCGTTGTCGGAGGCACGGGCGGCGCTTCACTCGCGCTGACCGCGACTGTTCAGGGAGTGGTCGCCGTGGGAGTCGCGGCTGACGGTCTGCTGAGCGACCGGCTGGCGACGACGGCGATCACCGAGCTGGCAACGATCGTGACCGCAACCGCGAGCAGGATGAGCACGACGTAGTGAAAGGGAATTTGTTGAAACGGCCGCCCTGCGACGTGCGACTCCGAGTCGATGACAGCGTCCGATTCGTCGAACTCGTCCGGCTCCGGGCGCACCTCCTGGATCCTGGCCGGGACAATCGGAGCGGGCACCTCGTTGGCGGCCGTACGCACCGTGGGAGTTGCTCGCGGCGAGGGCCGGCGTCGCGCGACGTAGGCGCGGGGCAGTAATGATTTTCCTTCCGGGTCGCGAGCGGTCGGCACTGCGCCAAGGACCGGGCGCGACCCAGCCGATACTCCCGGGTTGCTCACGCGAGGCTGACCTGGATCGCTCACCCGGGGCTGAGCTGGGCTGCTCACGCGCGGCTGTCGCGGGTCTGGGACGGGGGCAAACCCGCGCACGGGGCTGAACCGGTGCCCGAGCGACGAGGTTTCGAGCCCGCGGGGCGTGTGCATCGCTGCCGACGCGGGTCCCGAGGGAACGGAAACGACGTCGATTGGAGCGCGAGATGCTGCCGGCACCGCGAGATCCAGGTCGATTGGCGCCTGCTCGTCGACCACAGAAATCGTTGCGCGAGGCGGCTCGAGTGCAGTGACCTTCCGGCGGGCCTGGTCGGGCGAGACGCCCGCGGTTGCACCGCTGCACACGCATCCCAGCCGCGGCGCGGCATCGATCAGAATGCTCTTGCCGTTGAGCAGGTGTTGCGCGATTTCGGCGGTGAAGTCCTCGCCGCCGATCTCGACCAGCGCCCGGGGCCTCGACTCGGTCCACAGTACTTCGGCCGCCGGAACTCCGCCGGGCTGCGATCGGAAGCGACGGCGGTCCGGCGGGATGACTGACTCGAAGATTTTCGGCTGATCCGCAGGCACGATGTCGCGGTCGGCGAGCATCGCGATGAGCGCGTCGGGGGTCATGCGAATGTCGATCGTCTCATCGACGGCGCCAGGGCAGCCGCCAACATAGGTGATTCGCGTGCGAGTCGGCTGCGAGAGGGCGTGGACGTAGCGGGCGACGGCGACGGGCGGCGGAACGAGCGCGAGCATCACCGGCCGAAGGTCTCCGCCGACGGTCAGCAGCCGATGCGCGACGATCGGGCAACTGCATTGAATGACCGGGCCGTCGCCGAAACCGGGCAGTCGACGGAGGACGGCCGCGGCAAGAATCTCATCGCCCCAACTTGCCGGAACGACGTTGGCGAAGCCGGCGCGCAGACACGCGTGCGCGAGCTGCACCGGGGTCGCCGGTGCGGCAGCAAGCAGCGCGTCCGCACCGAGAACGACAATCGGTACGGTCTGAGGAGAGGTCTGCTGGGTCGGTGTGGAATCCGCCACCGCGAGAGTCATGAATACATGAATATCAGTGCGAGAACCCGTCCATCACACGCGAGCGAACACTGCCATTTCGCATCGGTCGACAGAACCACAACTGAGATGCGAAGAACCGAGCTGTCAAGAGCGGCCCAGACATTGCAACCCGATAAACCCGTTGCGGGATGCGAGGATAGCTGTGGTGGAGTCCAACATGGGAGTCGCCCGGCTCAGTGAAGCCGAGCGCGAAGCGCTCGCGGCATATGCAGCCCGCGCGACATGGCCGGCGGCCTTCGCAATCTATCAACGTGGTGCCGCCGCGGATGGGCTGTTCATCGTAACTCATGGACGCGTCGTGCTTCGCAGTCGGGTCCGCGCCGGACGGGGTTTTGTGCCTTGGATCGCCACCCCCGGCGAGACATTCGGATCAGAAGGCCTCTCGCAAAACGCGCGCTACGCCACAGACGCCCGGGCGGATGAGGAGAGCGAAACGCTGTTTCTGAGTTCGGCCAGATTCCGGGCCTTCGTTCGGGAGCAGCCGCAGCACTCGTTGGCGCTGATCACGCAGCTCATGGGTGAGCGTTCGTCGCTGCTGGACAAGCTCCGGGAGCTGACCACACTCAGCGTGGAACAACGGCTCGTCTCAACTCTGATCCGCATGGCCAGCAACAACACGTTCACGCGCGAGGACGGACGCATCGTCCTCTGCGCCTCGCGATATCGCTTGCTCTGCGAGCTTGTGGGCGCGACGCGAGAATCCGTGTCGCTGGTGCTCGGACGGCTGACGGGAGAGGGGTTGGTGGAGCGAAAGGGCACGTCACTGATCATCGCGCCGGCCACTCGATTGGCGGAACGTCTCGACGGCGCCGCCGACAACGAGCTGCCCTTCCCGGCTATCAGCGAGCCGGAACAGGCGCTTCAGTAGGCCGACGATCGCGTGTCGTCGTTCATGCGCCCGGCGAACCACCGGGCGCATATATTTTTCGGTCCTGACTCACAGCTCCGGTCCGCCCTCGTGCCGCGATCCCCCGATCCGAGCACCTCGCAGTATGAGATTATTCTCATCCCGCTAGTCTGACGTGCCGCTGATCTACGCGCTTGGTGCCGTTGCCGCGGCCGGCCTCTGGTGGCGACTGCGCTCCATGCGCATCGCGACGGCACTGAGCGCCCAGTCGCACCCCGTGGGGCCGGACGGTATCATCGTCGGCGCCGAGCCGTTCGTCTACGAGCGGTCTGGCGCGCCGGCCATTTTGTTGTTGCACGGCGCCGGCGATACACCGCAGACGCTTCGGTATCTCGCCGCCGCGCTGCACGCGCACGGATTCCACGTGGCGGCGCCACTGCTCCCCGGACACGGGCGAAGCATCGGCGAATTCGCACGCGTTCGAGCGGATGATCTGATCGACGTCACTCGCGAGACCTATCGCGAGTTGCGAGAAACGCATCCGTGGCTCGGCGTCATCGGTCTGTCGATGGGGGGCGCCCTCGCCGTGCAGCTCGCCGCCGAGAATGAGACGCTGCCGGCGCTCGGACTCATTGCGCCCTATCTCGCGATGCCCGCGACGATCGAGCGGGCCGCTCGGCTCGCGTGGTTGTGGGGACCGCTCGTTCCGGTCGTGCGATCGGCGAAGGGATCGTCGGTGCTCGACCCGGAAGAACGCGAACGAAGCCTCGCCTACCGCGCGTTCACGCCGGCTGCGCTGCGGGCGCTTCAAACCACGATGCGACGCGCAGTCGGCGCGCTACCGCGCGTGAGGGCGCCGACGCTCGTGATCCAGTCGCGCGAAGACAATCGAATCAGCGTAGCCGACGCCGCGCATGCCTTCGCCTTGCTCGGCGCGCGCGAGAAGCGCCTGCAATGGATCACAGGCGCCGCTCACGTCATCACGGTCGACTACGGGCGCGACGTCGTCATCGCGTCGCTCACATCCTGGATGGAATCGCGCGCGTTCAACCGTTGATACGATCGGTGACGCGATCGACGACCGAGCCACCAAACTCCTTGACCGTCTCGAATCCCTCGGTCACAGCGGTGGACGCTTGTTGAGCGACTTCCTTCGCGACGCGTGTGACACGCGCGATGGGCGAAGAGGTCGCGGCGCGCCGCGGTGCACTGGCGTTGCGCTTGGCGCCGGCATTCCGCTTCGCCGCGCTCTTGCGGCTCGCACCGCGCGTTGCCGCGCTTTTCTTGATCGCGGGACGCCTCGCCGCCGACTTCTTCGCCGCCGACTTCTTCGTCGAGGCATTGCGCTTGGCCGGACGCGCGCTCTTACGCGAACTCTTCTTCATGTTGGCCGCGCGTCCATTGGTCGCGCGCCGCTTGCTCGCCGCCTTGCCTGCTGACTTCCTGCGAGACTTCTTGGCTCGTGCCGCCATGACGCTTCTCCTCGGAATCGGTGGTGATGACAACGCGGTGTGAGAATAGCAGGAACGACGGACTCCGGTAAGCCCGCTTCCTCGGCGCGGAGTCGCGACGGGCCGCGCGACTCGCGGTGCTCTGACCATCATGACCCGTCGGTCAGGGCCACGGACGCTTCTTGGAATACGGGTGGCCGAAAACGGCGGTCAGCGCGGGAGTCGCGTCCTCCGCGCGCACGACCGCATCGAGCCGCTCGGCGAGGCCGATCAGCTTCGTGTATTCCCGATAGCGTCCGTAGCCATGGCAAAAGCAGAGCGGTCCGGCTCGAGTCAGGTCGCCGAGCCAGATGTCCGGGAGCCCGATCCAGGTGAAGGCATAGAACAGGTTCAGGGTCTTGAGGCGCGGCAGGTCACTCTCGATCGCGCGGTGCGGGAGCGAGCCATGCTTGCCCCACTGAACATCGATCGCCACCTGCCCGCGGTCGTGCCAATCGGCGTGGAGCACCGTGCCGTGCCAGAACGTCCACACGTCCGTCGGCGCACGGGTCGAGTCGTAGCCAACCCACACGACCTCCTCGTCGGTTGGGACGGTGAAGGGGATCCACGAGCCATGCACGTCATCCTTCCACAGCAGGTGATACGCAATGATGCGGCGGGTTGGATGAAGGACCGCAACGGCTCGCTCCAAGGGGAACCATTCGTCGCGTTGGACGTACAATAAGGGTGCGAGTGCGCGCGCCAACACCGCTCCGCTATCGGTGGCGCCGAGTGCTCCGGGAACGATCACCGGTTGAGGGGGGATGTGGGCGCGAGGGCCACACCCCGAGAGAACGGCAAAAGCGAGCCCGGCCGCAGAGTGCACGCGGCGTGACAAAATGATACCTTTGATAGTCTTAGAGAATTAGAAGGTTAGCTGTATTAGGCGGACCGGCGCCGTCGTTATCCGGGGTTGTTTCGTTGTTGAGGAGGGGCATATGCGCAAGCCACGCCCGGTTACGTATAACCCAGCGCAGGCACTTCATTTGATCGCAAACGACAGAAGCGGATCTCCGCTTTCCTGTCCATCGTGTTCCGGACCGATCGATCGTACTCCATCCGACGTCCCGGCGCCTCCGCGCTCTCATGTGACACTTCGTTGTCGCGAGTGCGGCCGCATTGCCCGCTACATCGCCGGCGCCGCGTAGAACCGACTGAATCTCGACCATTGCGTCCCGGGGAGCAGCGAACGCTACCCTGGGCCAAAGTGGCTTGCACAAAACTTGCCTCCACGCCTTTCAAGCGACCCGGCTCATGTCGGCATCGCGAGGCGAGGGAGGATCGCGCTTGCCTGTTCGCGTCAGCGTTCCGGGCGCGGGATCACGGATCCGATTCTTGAAAGAGGTACGTGCAATGGCTCGACTAACCGGCACCGTGAAGTGGTTCAACGATGCGAAGGGCTACGGCTTCATCTCCCACGAGGGAGGCCCCGACGTCTTCGTTCACTTCAGCGCCATCCAGGGGAACGGCTTCAAGTCGCTAGCCGAGGGCGATCGCGTGGAGTTCGAGATCGTTCAGGGACAGAAGGGTCCACAAGCGGCCGACGTCACCAAGGTGTCGTGATCCCGCGCGAACGGTCGAATGCAAACGCCCCGGCGATGACCGGGGCGTTTGCATTCTCGTAAGGGAATTGGAATGCGCGCCTCGGAACCGATGTACGCCACGATCGGCGGCGCGATTCCGATCGGTCCTGGTTGGACTTTCGAGCAGAAGTTCGACGGCATGCGCGTCATCGTGCTCGTCGCGGCTCATGACGTTCGGCTCGTGACGCGCAATGGGCGGGACAAGGCGGAGCAATTCCCCGAGATCGTCGAGGCGCTCCGTCTACTGGCGCGGCGCGCCCGCAAACCAATGATGCTGGATGGGGAGGTCGTCGCGACACGCCGCGGTGCACCGGCGTCATTCCAGGCATTGCAGTCCCGCATGCAGCTTCAGGACACGGCAGAAATCCGAGCGAAGAGCGCTCGCGAGCCTGCCGCACTGGTCGTCTTCGACATCCTTCAGGACGGGCGGACGACGCTGATGCGGCGGCCATGGCGCGAGCGGCGCGCCTACCTCGAACGGCGCCTCGGCCAAGGTGTCGATGGAAGAGTGCGTATTGCCGAAAGTTCGAACAGCGCATCGCGCATGCTCGCGCGCGCGCGCCGCCGCGGGTGGGAAGGGGTCATCGCCAAACGCATTGATGCGCCGTATGTCCCGGGCGAGCGATCCAGAGCGTGGCTCAAGCTCAAGCTGCAGCACCGCGCGGAGTTCGTGGTCGGCGGCTACACCGAGCCACGCCGCTCTCGGCTACACATCGGCGCCCTGTTGCTGGGTTACTTCAATGCCGACGGGCAACTCTGCTATGCCGGACACATGGGTGGCGGCTTCGACAGGCAGTCGCTGGCCGCCATGTACGAGCGTCTGCGGCCGCTCGTGCGCCGAACGTCCCCATTCTCCGAGTCGTTCCCGACGAACGAGCCGGCGCGCTGGGTGAAGCCAACCGTCGTCGTGGAGGTGCGGTTTGCCGAATGGACTGCGGACGGAAAGTTGCGTCAACCCATTTTCCTTGGCGTGCGCGACGACAAGGATGCGCGCGACGTGCACAGGGAGTCGGAGAGCATCCAGGAACTGGGAGCGGAGGCAACAGGTATGGCGACGGCAGAGGCTCGCAAGGCTCGGTCTCGCCAGCGCCGTCTCGGGCGGGCAATTACCGTAGAGGCGGCGCGCGGATCCGGGCGGTCGATCATTCGGCAACTGGATGAGATCGAGTCGGGGGGAGGCGACGGCACGCTCGACTTCGGGCGCGGCAAGTCGTTGCAGGTGTCCAGCCTCGGCAAGCTCTTCTTCCCGGAGAGCGGGCTCACGAAGGGCGATCTCATGCGGTATTATGTCGCCGTCTCACCGCTGCTGCTTCCCATCGTCAAGGATAGGCCGCTTATTCTCCGGCGTTATCCCAATGGCATTGGCGGCTCGTCGTTCGTTCAGCAAAACGCCGGCGGGAATGTGCCGGACGGGGTTCGAACGGCTCGCGTCACGACCAGCGGCGGCACGCGCGCTGAACGGATCGTTGGTGGGGACCTGATGACCCTTCTCTACATCGTTCAGATCGGAACGATCGCCGTGCACACGTGGCAATCGCGCATCCAAAGCGCGGACATTGCCGACACGGCGACGATCGATCTCGATCCGGGAGAGGATGTTCGCTTCAGCGCGGTCGTGTCGCTCGCGCGGGACATCAAGGCAGAGTTGGACGAGCTCGAGCTGCGCGCCGCCATCAAGACATCGGGTTCGAGCGGCCTCCACATCGTGCTGGCGCTTCCGCCGAAGACTACCTTCGACACCGCGGCACGATTGGCGCAGGTGATTGCCGAGCGTGTGGTAGGGGCGCGACCGCATCGGGCGACTCTCGAGCGAAGCGTGCGCCAACGACCGGCCGGAACCATCTACGTCGACGCGCAGCAGAACGCTGAGGGAAAGAGCGTCGTCGCGGCGTACTCCGTGCGTGAGCATGAGCACGCGCCGGTGTCGGCTCCGCTCGATTGGCGGGAGCTTCGTGGGACGCTGCGCATCGGCGCGTTCAGGCTCGAGACGATGCCGGCGCGCATTCAACAGGTGGGCGACGTGTGGGCGACGGAATTGAGACGACGCAATACCACACGGGTGATCGAACGCGTGCTCCGCGAGGAGTAATTCAGCGGGAGGGACGGGCGATGGAGCAATCGCTTCAGGACAATGCCGGACCGGTCTACCGACGTGAGCTCCCAGGCGGCGGGTACGTCGCGATCGACGTCAGGCGCGAACCCGAAATGCCGCGAACCTGCGTGTCGGTGGAACGGCGGTCGCGAGACGAGCGGCGCGCCGGTCACCGGCCGGTGGTGATCGCCGAGGTCGACGGAGACGAACGTTCGCCCGGCTTTGCGGAGCTATATCGGATTGCCGCGGACAACGCGGCAATCGCGCGCGCGCTACTCCAGATCGAGGGTCCGGAGCGAGCCGACTGACCGCCGGGCCGTGCAAGGTTATCCGAGGAGATCGAAGCGAACGCCGCGGCGTTGGCGGCGGCGGCGTGGTGGCGCATACCGAAAGAGTTGCGCCGGCCGACCACGTCCTTCGCCTCGCCATTCATCGGTCGCCTCGACCAGCGCCGCCGCATGGAGGGAGCGCCGAAAACTCGCCTTGTGCAGCCGTCGTCCAAGCAGAAGCTCGTAAACGGTCTGGAGATCGCTGAGCGTGAACGTCGCCGGAAGGAGTCGAAACGCGATCGGACATCGGTCGACGTGTCCACGCAACGCGGCCAACGCGGCATCGATCTCCTCTTTCACGCGTGACCCGAGGGAAGGAAGGGCGGACAATCCAACCCAGTCGGCGTTGCGCCGGGCGACACCGCTGTCTGGCGTCACCCCGAAATACACCACCGAGATCTGCGGCACGCCCGCCACCGGGCGGGACACGCCATGCGCGCGCGATTGATCCAGAAACGCCGGCACCGTACCGAGCGCGTCGCGCGCGATTCGAGTGGCGGCGACATCAATTGACTCGTCACTCCGCAGGCCGTCGGACGGCAGGAGCCACCGGTTCCGGCCGCGTCCGCCGGAGGCCGAAATCAGCAAGATCGCGAGCTCATTCCCTCGCGGCGTGAACAGAGCGACGTCGACGCTGACGGCGGGGCCGCGCGTGGTGGTGCGCGCGATGGACGCTGACTCAGACATCGTACGCGAATTAGTACTTAGATGCGAATAAAGTCAAGCCGGTGAGCCGCGCCGGGTCACGGCATCGACGGACGTGCCGCGAGCGGACGATCCTCGCCGGCGCCAAACGGAAGCAGTGGGGGCACGCTGATCGGAAGGCGTCCGGAAATCGGCGCAGCTCCGACGATCGCGCGACCCGCCGCCGTCTGGGAAACGGGAAAGCCACCCCACCCGACCAGATAGCTCGACGCAGCCGGGACCTGCTGCAGCAGGTAGGGATTTCCGAAAGCGACGATGATGGTCCGCGGATGCCGTTGCACCAGGTCTCGCATGAACCGGGCGATCGGCTCTGGCGCGCTCGGGTTCGAGACGTTCGTCCCGGTGGTGATGTAGGAGCTGACGATTGCGATATCCGACGAGTCCGCGAGGGACAGGAGCCGTGCAAAATTCGGGGACGAATCCTCGGGGTTCACCAACGCAGTTCGAAGCGATGGGACCGCGCGGCGCACCTCGGCGTTGAAGGCGGCCCCAGCCGGGAGGTCGGTACGCGTCGCGATGGTGATCGACAGGACGCGCGGCGCCTGTGCCATTCCCACCCGTACGACGGGTACGAGGTCGAGCGAATCCTTGGCCAGCGTAACCGCGCGCCGCGCAACGTCAGCGGCGAAGAGCATGTTGGCGGTATCGCCGACCAGTGCGCGCACGGTGTCGAGATCCACGAATCGGCGCCGGTCGAGACCGAGGCGTCGCTTGATCTCGAGCACGCGACGCACCGAGGAATCGACCCGCGCTTGCGTGAATCGGCCGTCGCGCACTCCCGACACGACCGCGTCGATGGCGACCGGCACATCGCTCGGCATGAGCAAAATGTCGGCGCCGGCCGCGATGGCGAGCGTGCATGCCTCTGCGAGGCTGACGCTGTTGTTGATGGTGCCGTAGCTGCCCTGCACTGCCCGACCCGACTTTCCGGATTGTCCGAGCGAGACGCGTGAGAGCACGCCGTTCATGTCCATCGCATCGGTGATGAGCAGTCCGTCAAAGCCGAGCTGCTTGCGCAGCAGACCCGTCATGATCGCCGGGTTGAGGGTCGCCGGGATCTGCGTGGCATCAAGCGCCGGAATGATCCCGTGAAACGTCATCATCCCCTGCAGGCCGGCGGCGATCGCGGTCCGGAACGGCACGAGCTCCACCGTGTCGATGCGGGCGCGGCTCGCGTGAACGGTGGTGAGGGTGAGGTGCGAGTTCTCGTCGGTGTCGCCATGTCCGGGAAAATGCTTCCCCGTCGCCACCATGCCGTGTTCCTGGAGCCCGTGGATCAACGCGGCGCCCATACGGGCGACCAGGTGTGGATCCTCCCCGAACGAACGCATGCCAATCACGGGATTCCCCGGATTGTTGTTGACGTCGAGTACGGGAGCGAAGGCGACGTGGACGCCGAGCGCTCTACCTTCGACCGCGGTGATGCGACCCTGCTGATAAGCGAGCGACGTATCGCGCGTTGCCCCGAGCGCCATCTGCGGCGGGAACATCGTTCCACCGCCGAGATAGATGTTGTTCGGCAGGAAATAACCGCCGCGTTGACGAAAGGCGACGCCCGTCTCGTAGTCGGCGCCGAACACGAGCGGCAGGCGACTCAACCGCTGCATGGCGTTGATCTTTTCTGCCGTTTCGATTGGCGACCCGATCGACATGATGAAGCCGCCGACGTGATGCTGGTCGACCAACTGCTCGATGCGGGTCCACGAGGCGCTCGAGGCCGGCGTGTAGTCGCCGAACACCTGAGGCCAGACGAGCTGGGCGGCTTTGTCGCGCGGCGACATGGTCGCCATGAGGGAATCGACCCATGAGGTCGGGGACGCAGTGGGCAGCGGGCGGGCGGACCTTGCCGACGGCGACATGCACGCAGCAGCGAGGACGGCAGGCACGCCAAGGCTGGCGAAGCGCGTCATCGACCACCTGCAGCGCGTCGTCACCACTGAATGGTGCCTTTCTTCGAGGTGTCGACATCCTCCTCGGCGCCCGACTTGAACAAAAATGCTTCCATGTTCTGCTTGAGGAAGGTCCGGGCCTGCGGGTCCATCACGTTCAGTCCATAGTGATTGATCAGCATCGTTTGCTGCCGCAGCCACAGACCCCAACAGTCCTGGCAAATGCGTTCGACGATCCGCTGCCCGACGAGTCCGGGGAAAGGCGGTCGCTCGAAGGCGGGCTTCGTCTGACCGCAACGGCTGCACGTTATCTCAGGCATAGGCTCCTCGGGACATGTCGCAATTTAGCGACCTTGCACATGCGTCCGCGTTGACGGCGACGCTCGCGGCGGCGATTCTCACATGGCGAGCCGGCGGGATCGAAGGAGGAAATGAAAAGGGTCAGCCGACCGCGCTGACCCTTGGAGCTCTCGGAAAGCCACGTCGTGAGCTAGTGCCCGCGTGCGTAATCGACCTTGGCCAACCCGAGAAACTGAAGGATTCGGATATACACCCAGCCGATGTCGAACTCGAACCACCGGGCCGCGAAGCGCGCCGACTTGGGGTCGGCGTGGTGGTTGTTGTGAAGCTCCTCACCACCAAGCCAGATGGCGATTGGGGAGATGTTGCGGCTTTCGTCCTTCACTTCATAGTTCCGATAGCCCAAGGCGTGTCCGACGCCATTCACGATGCCAGCGGCCCAGAACGGGATCCACAGCATCTGGACACCCCAAACGACGGGGCCGACGAAAAATCCGAACAAATAGGTGTCGAGAGCGAGCATGACGAGAATGCCGACCCAATTCAAACGACTCAGCAGATGGCGCTCGATCCAATCGTTGGGAGTGCCCTTCCCGTACTTCTCGAGCATGCCGGGCTGCCGAACGGCCCGGCGGTAATAGAACGCGCCCTTGAAGACGATGTTGCGGAGGCCTTCGATGAGCGGGCTATGTGGGTCGCCGTCCCGGTCGGCGAACGCGTGGTGCTTGCGATGGCAGGCAACCCACTCTTTGGTGACGATCGCCGTGGTGAGCCAGAGCCAAAGTCGCATCGGAAGCGCAGCCAGATAGTGCAGTCGAACACCGCGGTGCGTTTGGGCCCGATGGAGGAACAGCGTAACACACACGTTCGTGAAATGCCCTGCGATGACGACAAACAACACGGGCATCCACCATCGAGCTGCCCAGAGACCAAACCCTGGCATTGCGTACTCCACGAATCATAAGAAGAAAGGCGCCGGCGAGACTCTAAATCTAACCCGCGGCTTCGGTCACTGCCACACAGACGACCCGCTCGCCGCGGACGCCACCTATCGCTTGCTCGGACTCGCGGGAATGGGCGGCACCACGCCGCCACCCGTCGAGACCGCCTGACGATCGGCGGGAGGCGCATCGCCCCAGACGTCGTTGGTGGAATTCCAGTCGGGGACGTTGGGATCCGGCCACAAGCGTACACCAATGACGGCTCGACTGACTGGAATCGATGCGGTGTAGCGATCGGTGCGTGCCCAAATCTGAACCGGCAGCCGCACGTCCTGCGTCGACTGATCGTTGAGCTTGAGCCGCATCGTCACGGGAAACGGGATGCTGGTGACGCGTCGAAGATGCACCTCGACGAGACTCTGGGTGGGGGATTGCCGCATCGTCACGCCGTCGACGGCGATGTCGAGCACGTCGGTGCCGTAGAAGAAGGCATTCCAAAACCATGACAGATCTTCCCCGGAGACATTCTCGACCGTGCGGAAGAAATCGGCCGGCGTGGGGTGTTTGAACGACCATCGCCGAGCATACTCGCGCATCGCGCGATCCATGGCGTCCCGGCCGATCACGTTGTCGCGGAGCGCGAGCAGCACGGCACCCGGCTTTCGATAACCGATCGCGCCGAGTCCGTCTGGGTCGATGCGATCCGGCGGCGTCATGAGTGGTGCCTGCGTTCCAGCCTCGACCGATTGGCGCCAGTTGGCGAGGTAGTCCGGAAAGGCGTTCGTGCCAGGCGCGCGCCGCTCGTTCGAGAACGCGTTCTGATAGGTGTTGAATCCCTCGTCCATCCAGGCATATCGACGCTCGTTCGAGCCGACCACCATCGGGAACCATTCGTGACCCTGCTCGTGATCGATGGTACCAAAGATCGACGCCGGGTCGGTGGCGCCGTAGTGCACCATGACGAACATCGGATACTCCATTCCGCCCACGGGGCCGGCGACCGACGTGGCCTGAGGATACGGAAAGTGGAACCAGAGCTCCGAATACGTGCGAATCGACCACTGGGTCTGTTCGGCCGCCGATTCCCAGGCATGCCCCGCTTTAGGAAACTGATATAGCGCCTGGGTGAGAATGCCGTTCCAGCTCGTGGCGTCCCAGCGGAAGTCGGGGGCCGCCGCCCACGCGACGTCGCGTACGTGTTCGGCGCGAAAGCGCCAGGTCTTCGTTCCAGGAACGCCGCGGTGTTTGGCCGCATTGGCCTCCTCGGCCGTGATGATCTGCACGACGGTCGGCGAATGCGCGGCGCGGTCGATCCGCGCGATCTGCTGCGGTGTCAGGACGTCCGCACGATTCTGGAGCACGCCGCTGCCGGCAACGACGTATCCCGCCGGGACGGTGACCGAGTAGTCGATGTCGCCATACTCGAGGTAGAACTCGCCCTGGCCGAGGTATGGGTCGGTGTTCCACCCGCGCACGTCGTCGTACACGGCCATGCGCGGATACCATTGCGCAATCTCATATAGCGTGCTGTCGCGTCCCATACGGTCCGACCCGTGCTCGGGGACGACGAAGGCGTACTGCATCCCGATCGTCAACGTGCCGCCGCGCGGGGCGAGCGGTTCCTCCAGATCGATGCGCATCATGGTGTCGTCCGTTTTGCCGGCGACACCGCGTCCGTTCACCTGGAGACCGGTGATCTCGTACCCGCCCTGGAAGCCCCGCACGCCCCAGCGAGACTCGGCCGGAAACATCGCCGAACCCTTGCTCATGGGGCGATAGAGATTCTGATCCTACTGGAGCCAGACGGAGCGGAGTGTATCGGGAGAGTTGTTCGTGTATCGAATGCCGACCGTGCCTCGGATGCGTTTGGCCGCAGTGTCCAGGGTCGCGGCGATCGTATAGTCGGCACGCTGCTGCCAATAGTCGGGGCCGGACGTACCGCTCGCCGTGCGGTACGTGTTCGGTGCGGGCCAATCCATTCGATCGATTCGACGGAAGGGATCGTCGCGGGTCGTGAACACGGGACGCATGACCGTTGCGGGGGGCGGCGAGGCAACGACATGGACCGTGTCGACCCGAACCGGGGTGAGGACCTGCGGTCCGCGACCGACGCACCCCGTGGCGCATATGAGACCTGCAGTGGCGGTAAAAGTGCGCACGCGTGGACTCCTGAACACTGAAGTTGCAGTGGATGTTCAGCGGGGCTCGCAATCACGATGCCGAGGGACGCCTTGCATCACTGGACACGCTCGGGTAAGTCTGACCCTGCAAATGGACAGTCAATCACGCGCCTCCAAGCCGGTTTCGCCGAGTCCGGATCAGCCCCTTCTTCGCGCGAGCGACACCGGCACCGCCGAATTTCGGCGTCGGTTCGAGGCGCGGGTCCTCGACGACTACTTCCGCGTTACCACCTTTGGACTGCACACATCGTCCATCGGGATTGGCACGTACCTCGGCGAAGCCGGAAATCGCGATGATATCGCGTACGAAAGCGCAGTCGCGGCGGCGGTCCGCCGCGGCATCAACCTGATCGACACGGCGATCAACTACCGTGGCCAACGATCGGAGCTGACGATTGGCTCGGCGATTCAGGAGCTGATTGCCTCGGGCGACGCTGCGCGAGAGGAGCTCATCGTCTGCTCCAAGGGCGGATATATCCCGCTCGACGGCGAGCCGCCAGCGACGCGCGAGGAATATTTGACGTACGTGAAGCGCGAGTTCATCGACCAGGAAGTGATTCGGCCGGAGGACATCGTAGCCGGAGGACACAGCCTCGCGCCGCGATTTCTGCGCTATTGTCTCGCCAAGAGCCGCCAGAATCTCGGGCTGCGGACGATCGATGTGTACTACGTTCATAACCCCGAGCAGCAACTAGCGGTGGTTACGCGCGACGAGCTTCGGCGACGTCTTCGCGCCGCGTTTGTTTTGCTCGAGGAGGCCGCCGCGCGCGGTGAGATCGGCGTCTATGGTTGCGCGACATGGGACTCTCTGCGCGTGGCGCCCAACCACAAGTCGCATCTCGCGCTGGAAGATCTCGTCGGCATTGCCCGTGAGCTCGCCGGCGACGCACACCACTTCAGAATGGCGCAACTGCCGATCAATCTGGCAATGCCGGAAGCCGCCCGAGACGCGACGCAGCCGCTCGGCGGGAAGCTCGTCACCGCGCTCGACGCTGCCGCAGCCTTGGGACTGACCATCGTTGCGAGCGCCACGTTGATGCAGGCACGGCTGACGGCGGATTTGCCCGAGGGCCTTCGCGCGGCTTTCCCGGGCTGCGAGACTGACGCGCAGCGGGCGATCGAGTTCGTTCGCTCGATGCCCGGGGTTGCCAGCGCTCTCGTGGGTATGCGGCGGCTCGAGCACGTCGACGAGAATTTGCGGTGCGCGCAGATCTCGCCTGGCTGAACCCGACTGAGATACCGCCGACCATCAGGGCTTCCAGTCGGCGATGAAGAGGTTGAGCTCTCCCTCTGCCGATGACCGGCCCGATGCCCAGACGAGCTTTTTGCCGTCGGGGCTGAACATGGGAAAGCCGTCGAACTCGGGATGTGACGTCACCTGTTCCAGTCCCGATCCGTCGGCGTTCACGAGATAGAGCTCGAAATTCCGGCTGTGCGGGTTCTTGTAGTTCGACGAGAAGATGATCCGCGCTCCGTCGGGCGTGAAATATGGCGCAAAGTTCGCTCCGCCCAGGTTCGTAATCTGGTGCTGATCAGACCCGTCGGCGTTCATCACCCAGATTTCCATACGGTTGGGCCGCACGAGACGCTGCTTGAGCAAATCCTGATAATTGGTGAGCGCCGTGTCCGACGGGTGCCAGGCGCGATAGACGATTTTCGTGCCGTCGGGCGAGAAGAACGGACCACCGTCGTACCCCGGTTGCGTCGTGAGACGCCGAATGCCCGTGCCGTCGATTTTCATGGTATAGATATCGAGATCACCGTCCTTGAGCGACGTGAATACGATCGTGCGGCCATCGGGCGATAGCGTGCCTTCAGCGGTATAGACGCCGAAGTCGGTGAGACGTTTGCGGTTCGATCCGTCGTCGTTCGCCGTGTAGATGTCGTACGGATCGAGTCCCCAGACGTAGCCTTTGGACGGGTCGGGCTTTGGGGGACATGCGCTGTCGGCGGCATGGGTCGACGCGAAGAAGATCCGACGGTCGCCGTCGAAGAAGTAGCCGCAGGTGGTCTTTCCGTAGCCGGTCGATACGCGACGGACGTGGCTACCGTCGACGTTCATGACGAATTGTTGATCGCATGGGCGGCCGCCACGCGTGGATTGAAAGATCAGACGCTTGCCATCGTGGCTGAAATAGGCCTCGGCATTCTCGCCGCCGAAGGTGAGCTGTCTGATGGCGCCGAAGTGATGCTCGGCGGCCTCGGGGCGCGGGCCGTTCGACGCGGGGCGATGGCCGCATGCGAAAACCGCCGTCGTGATGGTTGTCACGACGGCGGTGATGACGAGGAGTCGCATGCCGAGAATCTAGGGCTTTTTCTGCGGCGCGGCAGCGCGGGTCGGCTTCGCCAGGGTTTCGCCGGCCATCGCGAAGAGCTCGCGCTGCGACGTGCCCTTGTCCAACAGGTCGATCGCCTTGCGGAGTGGCGCGTCATAGGCGAGATCGCGCCGCTTGGCCGTGGAGTCGCCGAACGCGTAGTGCGCCACGCGCTGGTCCAGAAGGCGGGTCACGTACCGGTTCGCGGAGTCGTAGGACTTCCGATCGACGGTCACGCCCCGTGCTTGCAGTCGACCGTAGAACTCGTTCGTCCACGCCGGCTCGACCATGAAGCCCGGCTTTACCGATTTGGCCAGCTCGACGCTGTAATCGTTGAGCGCGGTGAAGAACTCCTGGCTCTTCGGCGCGACGGCCTTGGCGAATTGCTGCTCGGCCGCGGTAAGCGTATCGTCGTTGACGATGACGTCGGGCGTGATGCCGCCGCCGCCGTAGACGGTGCGGCCACCGTCGGACTTGTACGCCGGGCGATTCCGCTTCGTGGCGTTCGTCTCGTTGGAGTCAGGGGTTTCCTCGACGAATTGTCCGTTCACGAACTTGCGCGGCCGCTGAATCGAGCGACCGCTCGGCGTGAACCACTTGCCGGTCGTGAGCTTGAGGGCGTAGCCGCCGTCCAGATTATAGACGCCCTGGACGAGTCCCTTGCCGAAGCTCGTTTGCCCGACGACGAGCGCGCGATCGTGATCCTGGAGCGCGCCGGTCACGATCTCCGATGCCGATGCGCTGCGCTCGTCGGTGAGGATGATGACAGGAATCGAATCGGCGATCGGCGCAACCTTCGCCGTGTAGTTCTCCACCGGACCCTCGCGGCCTTTCACGCTGGCGATCTGCTGGCCGGGCTTGAGGAACATGTTGGCGATGTCGAGGCTCTCGGTGAGGATGCCGCCCGGATCACTCCGAAGATCGATGATCAGGCCACGAGCGCCCTGCGACTGAAATTGTTTGAGTGCGGCCGCGACGTTCTCGGCAGCATTCTCATTGAATTGCTGTAGCGGGATGTAGCCGATCTTGTTTCCCAAGGACAGCGTGTACGGCACGGCGGGAATGTGAATCTCGGCGCGCGTGAACGTGGCGTCGATCGGCGTCGCGACGCCCGGACGGGAAAATGTCGCGCGTACTTTGGTGCCCGGCGTCCCCGTGAGCGAATCGGAGACCTGCGTGATGGTCCACCCGCGCGTCGACAGAGTATCGACCTTGACGATCAGGTCGCCCTCACGAATGCCACCCATTTCGGCGGGGGTATTCGGGTACACCGTCTGGACGCGGATGACATGCGTCTGTGGATCTTCTTCGATCGCCATGCCGAGTCCGCCGTAGCGTCCGCCGGTCCGGCTGTTGAACTGCTTGACGTCCTTCGGAGTCAGCAGTTCGCTGTATGGGTCGTTGAGCTCTTTGACGAGTCCACGGGCCGCTTTTTCGTACACGGCCGACAGGGGCAGCGTGTCGACATACCGATCGCTGACGAGCGACATCACCTGCTCCAGGAGCGCCGTACCCTCGCGCTGCCCGTGGGACTGCAGCAGGAAGCCGCCGGCGACCACCGGAATGAGCAACGCGCCGATCAGCGCGGTCTTGCGAATGCGTGGCATGCGAATGTCCAGCGTGTGTTGTACTTGAACGATAACTGCTGCAGAAACAGCGAGGCCTCGCCGGGTGCTATTGCTCCACCGGCGAATCGGACGAGTTCGACGCCTCGTGGCCACGCCGCGCCCATAGAGACTTCCAGGATAGTGCCACGCCGGATCGAAATCGCTTTTTTGTCAGCCGAAATCCGTCGGGAGAGATGGCAATGGTGAACTGTTCGCCGTCGATCTCGATTTCGCGCCTGATAGTTTTGTCGAGCTTGGTTGCCATTGGGATATACGAGTAGTACACGGGTTGGAGGCCGCGGTTCGCTGCAGGGGTGCCCGTCTGTTGGCGCTTCACTGCCTTCCGGCAAGCATATAATCAACGAACCAGTCTCGTTGCTGTTGACGAACCACGGCCTCACGGATCACTCCGCTCGATTTGAGCATATCGTGCGCCGGCTGGAGGACGCGCTGCAAATGCGATGGATATCGTTGTGCGAGAGGGAGTTGCTCGCGGAGGCGGTCAAACGAAACACGCCAGGTCACGGCCCCGCCGGCGCGGGCCACCTCAATGAGGCGATACAGTCGGCGTGCCACGGGTGAGGGTAACGCGAAGTAGCGAGAGATGTTGAGCGACACGACATGCCGGGCCGACAGGTTCTGCCTCAAGATGGGCGAGATGATGACGCGCGCTTCACCCGGCTCGGCGGTGACAATGGACGGGAAAAGGGCGAGTTGATCACGTTCCAGAGCCCGGCGACGTTCGACCATCACTGACGTGAGCAACGTGAAGCTGACGTCGGCGGGAGCCGCGAGGGCCGCATCGAAGTAGCTGCGCTCGGATTGCAGCGTGGTCCGCTCGAGCCGCGTCAGGGCTCCGCGGAGCTGCTCGTATGTCCGGCCATCGACGTGGCGTCCCATTGAGCGGAGAAAGGCGTGAAGAGTGAACGACAGCATGCCGTCGCTCGGCTCGCCGGCTTCCTGATACCGGCGCATCAACTCTACGTACACATCCTGGTCAAACGTTCCGGGAAGGCGATCACCCGGACTGGCCAGGACGCGCCATCGGCCGCCATCGTCGGTAACGTATGAGATCGCCGCCTCGTCGGGCGTATCGCTCAGGCGAAAGAGCGGGAACTCCTCGAGGGAGCGGTCGAGGAGGATCGGCCGTGCGTGCGACCGACGCTTGACGGCGAGGGTCATGCGGTATGGAGCGTCATCCGAGCGGGATCAGCGCGCCGGAGATGGCGCTCGCCTGCTCGGAGCAAAGAAACGTCACCGCGGCCGCGACATCTTCGCGCTCGACATAGTGTATCGTGTCGCCCATGGTCCCGAGATTGGCGGCGGTGCGAATCGCGGCGGGAGCCAGGGCGTTCGCGCGGACTCCGTTCTTGCTTTCCTCGGCGGAGATCGCTCGCATCAGTGTCACGATTCCGGACTTTGCGACCGCGTAGGCCGACATCCCCGCCACCGGCGCCCCCGGCATCGCGGCCTGCGATGAGAACAGGACGATCGAACCATGGCCCGCGCGCAGCAGAGGCAGGAAGGCACGCGTGGTGAGGAATGCGCTGCCAAGGTGCTGCGTGATCTGTCGATTCCAATCGTCGACCGAGCTTTCAGCGACAGGACCGCTCATTGCGAAGCCGCCGACCATGTGAACGAGGGCGCGAAGCCGATCGCCGTGGGTTCGACGCACGAGGTCGACCAGCGCCGACAGCGCATCGGCGTTCGTGAGATCGCAGCCGTAGCCCCAGGCAGCGCGGCCGGTTGCCGTGATCGCCGCCGCTCGTGCCCGGGCCTTCTCGAGTGTACGATCCACGAGAACGAGAGATGCGCCAAGGTCCGCGAACGCTCGCGCAACGACCTCGCCGACCTGGCCTGTGCCGCCGACACCCGTGAGCAACACGACTGAGTCTGAGAACACGAGCGTGCGGGATTGGGGGTTTGAAATCGCGCGCGAATTGTTTGCGCGGCTAAGGATGGCGCATACGGCGCGCCGGGACCAGAACCGAGCCGGGCTCTGGCACGAACCCTGTTACGGGACGTGAGGTAATGTCTCGACTGAAACGCGTCGGTCTCGTCGTGCTGGGGATTATCGTAGTCGCTTTGGCGCTCATCGGGGTGTTGAGCGTCACTCGCGGCACCCCGGTCGGAAGCGTCGTCACCCTGTCCGATTCCGGACCCCCCGCGGTGACGGACTCCCTGTTCGACCGGACCTTCGAGCTGTTCACGGGAACGCACGTCTATCCCGGGAACGTGGTGGTGCAAGCTCTGAACGGCGACGGGACCTACCCGCAGCTCTGGGCCGACCTCCGTTCGGCCCAACGGACCATCACTGTCCAGATGTACTACTCGCTGCCCGGAAAGGTGGCAGATACGCTCGCCGCGATTCTCAAGGAGCGCGCACACGCGCGGGTGCGCGTGCTGCTACTCCTCGATGCCTTCGGCTCCCAGCACATCTCGCGCGATTGGATTCGGTCGTTGCGCGATGCGGGGGTCGAGGTCGCGAAACTACGGCGCGTTCGCTGGTTCACGATCCACGACGTCAGCGATCGCTCGCACGTTCGCGTGGTCGTGGTCGATGGACGCATCGGATGGACGGGAGGGTTCGGGCTGGCTGATTACTGGTTGGGCGACGGTCACCATCCCGATCAATGGCGCGAGTCGAACGTGCGCTTCGCCGGGCCGGCCGTGATGGAGCTGCAGGCCGCCTTCGCGGCCGCCTGGGCAGAGGCGACCGGCGAACTGTTGACCGGCTCGCTCTTCTTTCCCAGCAGCGGCTTCCAGCCGGTCGGACCAACGCGAGCGGGATTGCTGTACACCGCACCGACCACCGGCAGTACGCCCGCCGAGCGATTCCTCGCGCTCTCAATCAGTGCGGCGCGAAAGCGGCTGTACATCACGAACTCGTATTTCGTGCCGGACGACGATTTTCGTCGACTGTTGGAGCGGGCGGCCCGGCGCGGAGTGGATGTGCGCGTGCTGACGACCAGTGCAAACACGGACGTGAAGACGACATGGTACGCCGGACGGCATCGCTACGAAGAGCTGCTCAGCGGAGGCGTGCGAATCTTCGAGTACCAGCCGACGATGATCCACTCGAAGACGATCGTGGTCGACGGGCTATGGGGCTCGATCGGATCGATGAACTTCGACAACCGGTCCATGGCGTTCAACGACGAGTCGAATCTCGTGGTGCTGGACTCGACGTTCGGAGCGCAGATGGACTCAGTTTTCCTCGACGATCTTCGCTACTCGAAGGAAATCAAGCTCGACGAATTTCGCCGCCGTTCCGTCTGGTCGAAGATGCTCGAAGCGGGAGCCGCGCTGCTGTCACGCCTACTATAACCCCGATACGGCAAATTGCCGGTTATCGGATATCCTCTCGTCCCAGGGCCGCGCGGACTGCCTCGCGCATGGCGACGAGGGCTTCGTCGCGCGAGGAGGGTGAATCGTCGCGTACGTGCAGCTCGACCCCGTCCGCGACAGCCACGCGGCGCCAGCTTGCCGGCGCGTCGCTATCCGCGCCCTGCCGCCGCGTTTCCACGGTGGCGCCGAGTGCGGCGGCGAGCGAGGTGGCAACCCGACGCTCGAGCGCATCACCGGTGAACTCCTTCATCTCCTGCTTGATCGCCTCCAGGCTGGCGCCTTCCCGCTGGCGGATCTTGATTGCCAGCAGCTGAAGGAAATGTCGATAATTGTACGTCGCCGACGTGCCTGTGCCCTCCGGCCGCTCGAGGAGCCGATTGGCGACATAGAACCGAATCGAGCGCGCGCTCGGCGCCGCGCGCGCCGAGGCGTTGGTGGGGCGAACGCCGGCGGCGTCGACGAGGCCCGTGACCTGGGCCGCGAGTCCGCGGGCGTTCCACGGCGCCTGGCGTGCGTACGAGCGAAGGAGGGCGATCGGGGAGTCGGCCATCAGATCGAATGCGCGGCAGGAAGGGTCAGCGTCAACGTGGTGCCGGCGCCATCGCCGCTCTCGAGCGCGATCGTGCCTCCGTGCTCGCCCATGACGCGGTGCGCGACGGCGAGCCCAATGCCGGCATGGCCGGGCTTCGTGGTAAAGAGCAACTCGAACGCGTGGGCCAGCGCATCGGTTGGTGCCGGGACGCCGTCGTTGTGCAGTTGCGACCTCCAACTGCCGTCGGACAAGGCCGTCGAGGTAATCGTGAGGTCGCTTCCGTCCGGCGCCGCGTCGATGGCGTTGAGGAGGCCGTGTGAACAGGCCAGCGAGAGCTGGTCGCTGTCGAGCGCACACGTGGCGCGAGGCTGGGCCGGTGTGTGGTGCACGAGCAGTGCCTTGCTCTCGAGCGTGCCGCGGTGCGCCTCCACAACGGTCGCCCATACCTCGTCCGGATCGGCCGGAGCGAGACAAACCGGCGCCGGACGGCCGTACTCGATCAACGACGAGACCAGTGCGTTCAAGCGATCGGCTTCGCGCAGAATGCGACCGACGTTCTTGTCGACGAGCGGATCGTCGATGATGCGATAACGGAGCAGCCGCGCGGCCGACGCGATGGCGAACACCGGGTTGCGCAGCTCCTGCGCGATCGCGGTGGCCAGGTTCTGCGAAACCTTGACGCGCTCGCGATGGAGCGTACGCGTCGTGATCGGCGTCTCGCGATGAAGCTCGGGCTCTGCGGCGGTCATACCTGATATTAATAAATCAACGACAGCGGAACGTGCATGGCGACGTTCCGCTGTCGTTGGTGGTCTCAGGATTCCTCAGCGCCGTCGTGCGCGCGCGCTGGTCTTCTTGCTTCCTTTTCGAGCGACCTTCTTGGAGCTCTTCTTCGCCCCTGTCCGCGCGGCCCCGCTCTTTGTGTTCTTGGCGCCGGCACGTTTGACGCTTCCCTTCTTGACCGACGTCTTTTTCGCATTCGACTTCTTCGACGCCGATTTCTTGGCGCTCCGGCTTGCGGCGCCGTTCTTCCCGCCACGTTTTGCCGCAACGGCTTTCTTTGTTGCGGTCTTCTTCGCCGCTGGAGTAGGCGTCTTGGCGCCGTCGTTCTTGGCGGTTTTCTTCGCTGTGGCGGGCGTGGTGGCGACTGGCTTGCTGGCGGTCCTGGCTGGACCGCCGCCGGCTACCGCCGACTTCGCAGTGGATGCAGGAGGGGTGGCGGCTACTCCGCCAATCGATGCGCCACCGCCGGCGGCGGGCGGTGCGGTCTTCGCGCGCGGTGGACGTCCCGGGCGACCGGGGCGACGCGCGCCTCCAAAGACGTCGACGTCCTCCTCGTCCTCATCGGTGGATTCGACGGTCACGACCTCCTCGTCCTCGTCGTCGACGTCGTCGGTGCTGTCCCACAGGTCGTCGCTGTCGTCTTTGTGGGTCGTCCAGCCGCCGTCTTCTTCTTCGTCGTCATCGTAGGATGCGCCGCCCCCGCCACCACCGTATCCCAGATCGTCGACGTCGTCATCTCGATCGGAGAATTGGTACTCCTCGCGCAACTCGTCACCTCGCGGCATGCCCGCCTCCTGAGGGTTATGTAATCACGAAAAACATGGTCGGCACAAGGATCAGCGAGACGGCTGCACTTCGTATGCCGGTCACTGAGTCACGCACTGCGCACGGCAGTGTCGCTTCTGCTCAACGCCTTAGTATACTGGGTCGGGTGCTTCGTCAAGATGACGACGAAGTTGCGTCGCACGAACGAGGGAAAATGTCGTCATGCCGAAACTAATCGTGTTGTTTTTTGGCGCTGAGAGTCCGGGCGTGACCTTGGCCGAAGCGGTGGCGGAAGGCGCCAAAGGCGTTCGGTTCACCGAAGTCGACGTACGGAGCGGAGCGCCGCATCAAGCGAGCACCGAGCATCGCTACAAGCGGCTCGAATCGCCGGCCCAACTTCGCGACTTCGACGGTGTCGTACTGGCGTGTCCGGCCGCGGGGGATGTTCCCTCCGACCTGAGCGCGCTGCTCGACGCGTTGGAGCGCCCGGCGTCCGCGGGCTTCACGAACACAGTGTTCGGGATTGCCGGAGGAGAAAACACCGGGCTACCGGGGCGGGTGATGCGACTCGGGGGAATTCTCGTCGCCGAACCCTCTGGAGCCGATGATCCCGAGGTACGTGGAATGCGCCTCGGTGCGCGCGTGGCCACGGTGGTGAGTTGGGTCCGACACGCACTCAGTCACGAACACGAGCACCACGAGCACCACGAGCACCAGGCGCGCGATTCGTAGGAGGAACGGGGCAACCATCGGCACGAACCGGCCTGGGGACGCGGTTCGTGGTCAGCCGTGCGTTCTTGGCGAATGTCACTCGGCGAACTCGACCGTGACGGGGTGGTCGATGATTCCTCGTGCGACGCCGCGCTGAAGAAACTGCTTGACCGCGGACCGTCCGCGCTCTCCGTAGTCGAGCGTCCAGTCGTTGACGTACATTCCGACGAAGGTGTCGGCTTTTGATCGGTCGAGGTCACGCGCGTACTGCATTGCATGGTCGAGCGCGGGGCCGCGGTGCTGCAGTCCGTATGCGATGCTGTCACGTAAATGGCGCGATATTTTGCCGGTGAGCTCGTCACCGAGATCCTTTCTGACAACGTTGCCGCCGAGCGGGAGGGGAAGGCCGGTCTCCCCAAACCACCACTCGCCCATGTCCTGGATCAGGTGAAGGCTACGGTCCCCAAAGGTGAGCTGGCCTTCGTGAATCAACAGGCCCAGATCCACTTTGCCGTCGACCACGGCATCCTCGATCTGGTCGAACGGGGTCACGACCGGCTCGAAATTCGGCTCAAAGAGTCGCAGAGCGAGGTAGGCGCTCGTCATCATTCCGGGAATGGCGATCCGTTTGCCGCAAATGTCGGCGTGCGTGAGCGGTTCGCGCGCGACGAGGCGCGGACCGTATCGGTCTCCCATCGAGGCGCCGTGAGGGAGGAGCGCGTATCGATCCGACAGGTAGGCGTACGCATGGATCGATACCGCCGTGACCTCGAGCTCTCCGCGCAAGGCGCGCTGGTTCAGCGTTTCGATGTCCTGGAGCTCGTGCACATAGGTAAGTCCTTCAGTATCGATTTTCCCGGACGCAAGCGCGTAGAACATGAACGCGTCGTCGGAATCGGGGCTGTGGGCGACGTGAATTGTCTTCATGGACGCTTGGCGTCGAGGGCGATGGCGATGTCGTTTTCGTGTGTGATGTATTCGGCGAGCTGCTTCGCGCGCTCGGCGGGTGCGTTGGCCACCAGCTTGGCTCGATAGGCGCGTTCGGCCGCGGCGTCCTTGCGCATGTGCGCGGCGTTGGCGGCGAGGATGAGACCGAGCAGATGGGTCGGATTCTGCGCCAGGATCGTGTCGGCTTCGGCCCGAGCGAGGGCCTCGTCGCCGGAGACGGCGGCGATGCGGCCGACGTCGTAGCGCTGATCGAGATCGAGATTGCCGAGCATTTGATACGCCGTGATGGCCATCGGCGCAAAGATCTGCACACTGTCGGCTCGGCCTCGCTCATGGGCGCCCATGACGCGATTGTAGAGGCGAACGGCCGCTTCGGCAGGCGTGAGATTGCTGATGTCGGGCGCCTGCGCGTTTCCGGTGGCACCGGCGAAAGGAGCGGCTTCGGTCGGACTGGACGGAGGAGCAGCCGAAACGTCGTCGGGAGATCGTCCGAAGTGCTGACCGGCGAGGAGGGCGACGAGGGCTACGAGTGCAATCGCCGCCACTCCCCACGGCAGGGCCGCGGAGAAGCTGTGCTGATCACCGGTCGGTTCGGCCGATTGCGTGTGGGAACTGGCCGCGGTGCCGCAGCGGTGGCAGAACTTCGCTCCGGCGGTCAGCGGGGCGCCGCAGGCGCCGCACGTCGCTCCGGCGAGCGGCGCCCCGCAGTTGGAGCAGAATTTTCCACTCGCCGGCCTGCCGCACGACGCGCATGCTGCCGCGGGATCGGCCGAAGAGGGTGAGACGGGAGAGGCCATGCAGCGAAAGCTACACGGCCTCCGCCTTCACGTCAGCGTGCGTGTCGTCCGCCGGGCTCGGAGATCTCTTCGATCGTTTTGCCGGCGCGATGCATGTCACGCGTCTTTCTCAGCACGTCGGCCTGTGACACGATGCCCAGCAGCGAGCCCCGTTCGTCGACGACGGGAATACGGCGCACCTTCTCGGTCCGCATCGCGTCCATGACGCGATCGACGTCCTCGTTGAACGACGCGGTCGCGAGATTGTCCGAGCTCATCACGTCGCGGACTCGGCACGAACCGTCTTTTCCCTCGGCGATGCACCGGATCGCGATGTCGCGATCGGTGACGATGCCGACCAAGCGCCGGTCGCTTTGGCCGTCGACGACCGGCACAACACCGACCCCCTCGTGCTTCATGACCTGCGCGGCTTCGCGGGCGGTTGCGTCCGGAGTCACGCACATCGGGTCCTTCGTCATGATCTCTTGAATCTTCATTTTGGTCGCCTCCTTCTCCCCGGTCAACGAAAAGTGCAAGTAGTTTCAGCGAGCAAGGCGTATGCCCTGGACCCGCGCGACATTTTGCAACCGGCAGGAGCTCGCCTTAGCGTTACACGACCCCCAGGAATCGAGGCTCATCTGTCGTCCCGCTCCCGCTCGCTCACGCCTGACACGGCCGGCGCATCCAAGACGGACATTCTGGAGCTGACCGAGAAGCTCAACGTCCGCTTCATGCGACTCCAGTTCACGGACATCCTCGGCGTCAACAAGAACGTCGAAATTCCATCGTCGCAGTTCGAGAAGGCGCTCGCCGGCGACATCATGTTCGACGGATCGTCGATCGAAGGCTTCGTGCGCATCGAGGAGTCGGACATGCTTCTGGCGCCGGACCTCGACACCTTCCTGGTGTTCCCGTGGGGCGATCCGGAAAATCGCATCTGCCGGCTCATCTGCGACATTCGCATGCCGTCGGGTGAACCATTTTCCGGCGATCCGCGCGGCACGCTCAAATCGGTGCTCGCGCGGGCGAAGGCCATGGGCTTCACCATGAACGCCGGCATGGAAGCCGAATTCTTTTTGTTCAAGCCGAACGTCCTGGGAGAGGCGAGCACGACGACGCACGACGTCGGCGGCTATTTCGATCTGGCGCCGGCGGATCTGGGTGAAGATGCGCGGCGTGCCATGGTCGACACGCTCGAGCGCCTTGGGTTCGAGGTGGAGGCGGCGCACCACGAGGTCGCGCACGGACAGCACGAGATCGACTTTCGCTACGCGGACGCGCTCAACACGGCCGACAACATCGCGACCTTCCGGTTCGTGGTGAAGCACGTGGCGACGCAGTTCGGGCTGCTCGCGTCGTTCATGCCGAAGCCGATCTTCGGGCAGAACGGCAGCGGCATGCACACGCACCAGTCGTTGTTCAGGGGTCGCGAGAACGCGTTCTGGGATCAAGGCGCCGAATGGGAATTGTCGAAGACGGCGCTCCATTACATCGGCGGGCTCCTCCGGCACGCACGCGGGATGTGTGCGATCACGAACCCGCTAGTAAATTCATATAAGCGACTGGTGCCGGGCTACGAGGCGCCGGTGAACGTGGCGTGGTCCATGCGCAATCGCTCACCGCTGATCCGCGTTCCCGATCGCCGCGGATCAGGGACGCGGGTCGAGCTTCGCTCGCCGGATCCGGCGGCCAATCCGTATCTGGCGCTCGCCGTGATGCTCGCCGCGGGACTCGACGGGATCGAGAGCAGCGCCGACTATCGCGAGCCGGTGAACGAAAACATCTGGGAGATGAGCTTCCGAGAGAAGCGCCGCCTACGGATCGACGATCTTCCGCACGACCTCAATGAAGCGCTCGACGAGCTGGAAAAGGACGACGTGATGACCGCGGCGCTGGGCAAGCACATCACGTCGCACTATGTCGACGCGAAACGTCAGGAATGGCGCGACTACATCACGCAGGTCAGCGCGTGGGAGCTGGAGAGCTACCTTGCAAAATATTGACATCCGTGAGGCCACCCCGGCCGATGCCGAGGCACTCGCCCGGCTCTGCACCCAACTCGGATATCCGTCGCCGGCGCACGCCATGCCCGCGCGACTCGCGCGGCTCGTGTCCGATCCACATGCGCGTTGCGTCGTGGCGACGACGGGCGACGGCGTGGCCGGTCTCGCCACAATGCACGTGCGGCATACGCTGAATCACGAAACACCGATCGCCCAGCTCACGCTGCTCGTGGTAGACGAGGCACAACGGAACCGTGGCATCGGGCGCGTGCTCGTCGCGGCGGCGGAAGAGTGGGCGCGCTCGTGCGGCGCCAAGCGGTTCGTCGTGACGACGGCATTGCGACGCGCGGACGCGCACGCCTTCTATGAGAAGCTCGACTTCAAGCATACTGGACGCCGGTATGGAAAGGATTTCAGTTAGTCGAGCCACTTTCCCCGATGGATGCCTCGATGACACGACTCGTCCGGCGCTGCGCTCCCGCGATATTCCTGCTCGCCTCGACGGCGCTCGGCGGCGTCGCCGCGACGCGCGATGAGCCGTACGTCGCGGCACCCACGACGTACGAGGTGTACGCCATCCGCTACGCGACGATTCCGGCGTTTCGCGTCTCGGGCCTGATCGCGAGCGCGGATACGAGCCGCCGGATGGACATCGCGATGATGGTTTGGCTGCTCAAAGGCTCGGATGGACGGAACGTGCTCGTCGACGCGGGATTCCACCGCGAGGACTTCGTGCGGCGCTGGCATCCGAGCGAGTTCGTGACGCCGCGCGAGGCTGTCGCGCGCGCGGGCGTCGAGCCGGACGACATCAGCGACGTCATCATATCGCACGTGCACTGGGACCATCTCGATGGAATCGACCTGTTCCCAAAGGCGCGGATCTGGATTCAGCGCGACGAGTTCGATCACCATCTTGATTCCGCCGGAACGGTGAAAGATCGGGCGATCGATGCCGGCGATGCGAAGCTGCTGGCGCAGATCGCTCGCGACGGCCGCGTGATGCTCGTCGACGGCGACGGGCGGGAGATCATTCCGGGAATCACGGTGTACACGGGCGGCAAGCACACGTTCGCGTCACAGTTCGTGGCCGTACGAACGACGTCGGGCACCGTCGTCGTGGCATCGGACAACGCGTATCTCTATGAAAATCTCGCGCGCCACGTGCCGATCGCGCAGACCCTCGATGCCGCGTCGAACCTGAGAGCGCAGGCGCGAATGCTCTCGCTGGCGTCCGATCCACGGCTCATCGTGCCGGGGCACGATCCGGAGGTGTTCGTTCGCTTTCCGGCGCCGGGGAACGGTGTCGCGCGGATTCAGTAGACGCCCAGGTCCTTCCCCGACACGACCGCGCCGTGATAGCGCGTGTGCACCTCGCGCAACAACTCCTCGTCGCTGGCACCGGGCGGCAGTTGGTGATAGAGCACGAGCAGTTTCGGATGAGCCTTGCTCGCGACATCGCCGAGCTCGTATCCCGGCGTGTGATAGGCGCGATGATACGCTTGCCAGTCCGGCGTTCGATGCTCGAGCGACTGTGACGAGATGATCTCGTGCACGAGGACGTCGCAGCCGTTACAGGCTTGCGCGACGGCGTCGGTCGGTGCGGTGTCACCGGAGATGACGATGGTCCGATCGGGTGTTTGGAACCGATAGCCGTAGGCGTGTGGCCACTTGCCGTGCCGAACCTCGAACGCCGTCACCATGACGAGGCTGTCGCGATAGACAATGCCCGCGGGAACGTCGTGTCCTTTTCCTCCATAGCCGGTCTTGTTCGACGGCTCGCCGCCGTGCAGTCGGATGTCGATGTCCTCGGCGTAGGCGGCCTCGAGGTGATCGACCATGGCGGTCGTGCCCGGCGGTCCATAAACGTCGAGCGGCACAGTTCGGCCCAGCACCCATGGCGACAGCATGAGATCGGGGAGACCGACGGTATGATCTGAGTGCAGGTGCGTCAAAAAGGCGACGCGCAGCGACTGCATCGGGATCTTTGCCGCGGCGGCGCGACGAACGATCCCGGGGCCCGCGTCGACGATGTACGTGTTGCTGTCGACGACGATCGCGACGGCGGGACCGGAGCGGGCGGGGTCGGCGTTCGGCGTTCCCGTGCCCAGCAGGATGACGCGCGTTCGTGGTGGGACGCCGCGTATGGATGGACGCAGATCAGCGAACAGCGCGACGGCGAGTGCGAGGGTCAGCGTGGGAGATGACGTAAGGCGCGAGCGCAACATGCGCGCAAAGGTGGCCGTTGCCGGGATGACAGTCAAAGGGCGCTACGCGCGATGCTCGTCGACTAGACGGTCACTTCGGCGTGTGATACCGCCGCACCGTTCATCAGACCCGAGCCGACGTCGGCGGCGCGCGGCAGCGCGAGCGTGAAGCTGGAGCCGCGGCCCAGCTCGCTCGACACGGTGAGCTCACCGTTCATCGCGGCGGCCAATTCGCGGCTGATCGCCAGGCCCAGACCCACGCCCTCATCCGGACGGTTGAGGGCACGCTCGCCCTGCACGAACGGCTCGAAGATGTACGTCAATCGGTCGGCGGGGATTCCGCGGCCAGTGTCGCGAACCTGAATGCGCACCACCGCGTCATCGAATTTGCAACCGAGCGACACGACGCCCCCGTCGGGCGTGTACTTGATCGCGTTGCCCAAGAGATTGAGCAGAATCTGCGAGAGCCGATCGGCATCGGCGCGTACGCGAAGTCCCGGAGGGCAGGGAAGATAGCTGAACGTCAGGGCGCGCGATTGGAGCTGCGGTGCGATGAGCGGCTCCAAGTTCGCCAGCGACTCGTGCAGCGCGATGTCCCGGATGTCGTACTGGACCCGGCCGGCGTCGATACGGGCAAAGCTCAGGAGATCGGTGATCAGCGTGAGGAGGTGCGTCTGGTTTCTATCGATGCGCTCGAGTGCATTGCGCTGCGCCTCGGTCAACGGGCCGTGGATGCCCATCGTCAAGAGCTGTGCGTAGCCACCGATGGCGTTGAGCGGCGTGCGAAGCTCGTGGCTCATCATCGCCAGGAAGTCGCTTTTCGATCGATTCGCTTCTTCGGCCTCCTGGCGCGCCGTGTCGGCCTCGCTCGCTCGCGTCTCGAGCTCGCGCCGAGTGGCGAGCATCTCGTTCGCCATGGCATCGAACGTCGCGGCGAGTCGCCCGATCTCGTCTGATCCGCCGACGACGGCGCGATCGTAGGTTCCGCGCGAGACCGACTCGGCAGCTCCGGCGAGCTGAACGAGGGGGCGGGTAATTCGGCGGCCGGCCATCCATGAAAGAATTCCGCCGACGAGGACGACCAGGCCGCTCAACGCGGCGAGCAGTCGCACCTCGCTGTACACGCGAGGTCCCATGATCGCCGCCTCGGACACCTCGATGACGGCTACCCACGGCGTACCGGCAACCACGGCTTCCTCGGTGATCATTCGGCCAGTGCCGGGGCGAACGTCGACGACCCCGGCGGCGGAGCTATCGCGTCTCACCGGCGGTGCGACCGGGACGTCCGGCGCCGCGATCCAAAGCGAACCGTCGGCGTTGCGGAGGAACAGGTCGGCGTCCTCTCGCATGAATTCACGAACTGTGCGAGCGTACTCGCCCTGTCCGGCAGCGTATCGCTGCTGCAGGATGAAGCCGGCGCGGACTCCCTCGACGATGATCGGCGCGATCACCCAAAATCGGATGCGCGACCCGCTCCGCTCGAGGATCGAAAACCGCACGGCGTCGGACGTTTCCAAGCCGCCAGCGGCCTCCGAGATGACCCGGGCAAAGCGATCTTCGACCGGCCACTCCGGACCGACGACGAGGAGTCTGCGGCCGCGTGCAGTCCACAGCTCTATGGGGTGAGCGGTGTCGCCGGGCGTGGCCAGGCGGGCGAGTGCGGCGCGCGCTGCGGCAATGTCGGAGCTCCGGGTGGCGGACTCGTGCGCGGCGACGAGGCGCTGCACTGACTCGTCGCGCGCGGCCTGCTCGAACAGCGCACGGTGCTGCGCGAGCGATCCCTCGACCTCGTGCGCGATCTCGTGAATCGTGTGCCCGAGGCGGTCACGCCAGATTGTCTCGGATCGGTCCTTGAGGACAAAGAACGCGGACAGTAGCAGCACCGCGAGGGCCGCGGCGATGCCGCACGTCATGACGAGCGGGAGCTTCCACTCGAGCGACAGCGTGTGACGGGACTTGTCGGGCGCGGATGCTGAAACGGCCATTCTGCATGAACCTACTGCTGGCCGGGAGAGTGACAAGCGGCGTCGTCACGATAGCACATCCGCACGCAGACGTTTGTGCGCTGCGGCACAAACGAGATCGGCCGTCACTCAGCCCGCGTCGCCGTCTTTCCCGCGTTGCTCCACCGGCCGCGGCGCGCCGGGTCGCTGCGCGTGGTCCAAATTGAAAGCAGTGCTGAGCAATGCGATATGAGAGAATGCTTGTGGAAAGTTGCCGACCTGACGCTTGAGGGCCGGATCGTACTCCTCGGAGAGCAGGCCGACGTCGTTTCGAAGCTCGAGGAGTCGCTCGAACACGCGCAAGGCGTCCGCCTCGCGGCCGAGCAGCAGGTAGTTGTCCGCCAGCCAGAAGCTGCAGGCGAGGAAGGCCCCTTCGCCTTCGGGCAATCCGTCGTCGGTGGCGGCACTGTCGTAGCGGAGCACGAACCCGTCGACGACCAGACGCTTCTCGATGGCCTCGACCGTGCTGCGAACCCGGGGGTCGCTGGCCGGAAGAAATCCGACGAGCGGGATGAGAAGCACGCTGGCATCGATCTGCGTCGACCCGTACGCCTGCACGAAAGAATTCAACTGCACGCTGTAGGCCTTCTCGCAAATGTCTGCGTGCATCCGGTCTCGCAGCGCACGCCACTGATCGATTGGTCCTTCGAGGTGGAATTGTTCGGCGCTTTTGACCGCCCGGTCGATCGCCACCCAAGCCATGACCTTGGAGTGGGTGAAATGCTGGGGCGCGCCGCGCGTCTCCCAGATGCCCTGATCGGGTTGCTGCCAGATTTTCTCCAGCTGTTTGACCAACGCGTGCTCGAGCGCCCACGCCTCGGCGCTCTCGGGGATGTTGCCGAGGCGCGCCTGATGCAGCGCGTCCATGACCTCGCCGTAGACGTCGAGTTGTAGCTGCTCGTGGGCCGCATTGCCGACACGGACAGGTTTGGAGTTCTCGTAGCCCGGAAGCCATGAGATCTCCCACTCGTGCAGAAGGCGCTCGCCGGCGAGCCCGTACATGATCTGCACCTGGTCGGGACTTCCCGCCGCCGCACGCAGGAGCCAGTCGCGCCAGGCGGCCGCCTCTCGAAAGTATCCGCCATCCATGAGCGCGAGCAGCGTCAGCGTCGCGTCGCGCAGCCAGCAGAACCGATAGTCCCAGTTGCGCACGCCGCCAACCTGTTCGGGCAGTGAGGTCGTTGGCGCGGCAACAATGCCGCCGGTCGGATGGAAGGTGAGCGCCTTGAGAGTGAGGAGCGACCGAATGACGGGCTCGCGCCAGTTTCCGCGATATGTGCACTGACCTGCCCAGCGCGTCCAGAACTGCTCGGTCACCTCGAGGGCCTTGACCGGATCAACCGCCTCCGGCGGATCGAGATGCGACGGGCCCCACGTCATGACGAACGAGGCGCGCTCGCCTTCGGCGATGGTGAAGTCGCCGACCGTTGTGAAGTCCTCGCCCCGCAGCTCGACGTCGGAACGAATGACGATCATGTCCGGTCCCGCGATCGCGCGGAGCGCGCCGTCGGCGAGCCGACTCACCCACGGGATGATCGCGCCGTAGTCGAAGCGGAGGACGATCTGGGTTTGCATCGCGACGCGCCCGCGTTTGCCGACGACGGTGCGCACGACGTTGGACTTTCCGTCGCGCAACGGCATGAAATCGATGACGACGACACTGCCGTCGGCGGTCTCGAACTCCGTCTCGAGGATGAGTGTATCGCCTCGATACCGGCGCGTGGCGCGCGCGCCGGGATCGGCCGGAGCGATCTTCCATCGTCCGTGCTCCGGTTTGCCGAGGAGCGCTCCGAAGCAGGCCGGCGAATCGAATCGGGGCCAGCACAGCCAATCGATCGAACCGTCGCGCGACACGAGCGCGGCGGTCTCGCAATCGCCGATGATCGCGTAATCCTCAATTCGGCTTGACATTCCGTCCGTCAGCTACCGCAGGCCGCGATACGGCGTCCGCCGGCAGGTGGCGGGGCGGCGCCGGGGTTGCGCGGCCAGACATTGTCGCTCGGATCGTGATCCGGAAAACGGCAATGTGGATCGAGAGTGATCTGCTCGATCGTTCGGCTGCCAAAGTCCAGATCGGCGGTGAACGTCCGTTGACCCGCGAACCACACGTCGACCGGGTACGTCACGACCGCAGTGTCACCGGCCACGCTGCTGTTGCTCATCCGCTTGATCGGCGGCCCGCCAGGGGCGAAGACCAACTTCAGGACCACCGGAGACGGCATCTGTCCGGTCTGTCGGACGGTGACCAGCGTGTGAGTGCCGTTCGTCGTCACGGCGTCGATCGAGCCGTCGACCGATTCGGTGGTGAACAGCCAGTAATACCAGAACCAGCCCAGATCCTGATGTAGCGCATTGCTCATGAAAAACGCGTAGTCCCACGGTGACGGGTGCTTGAAGCGCCATGTCTTGGCGTAGTCGCGGTGGGCGCGCCAAACCGCGCTGTCGCCGACGATGCCGCCGAGCATCGAAAGCATGAGCGGGGTCTTGTCGTAGGCCTGGAATCCGTATCGCGGGCCGCCGTAGTTGGCGTCCCACATGAGCGGCGCCTCGTGCTCGTCGCCGCTGACACGGCCGTAGGATTGACCGAGGCCGTCGAGGTTCGGCGGGCGATGGGCCGCGTCAGCCGCGGACAGAATGTTCATGTACTGGTTGAAGCCTTCGTCCATCCAGCCGTACCACGTCTCGTTGGTGCCGACCGTCATCGGCCACCACTGATGGCCGGTCTCGTGATCGGCGGGACCATCGTTCGACATCACGAACATCGGGTATTCCATGCCGTTGTCGGGACCATCGACCATGGTATGCTGTGGGAAGGGATCGGGTATCCAGAGTCGGGAGTAGAACTCGAGCGCGTGACGCAGGATCGGGCCCGCATTCACGAATTGCGGCGATCGCCCTGGCAAATGATAGATGTTCACCGGGATCGGGCCGCGGCCGGGGATGGTGGCGCGGGTGGCCTCCCACACGAAGCTCCTGGCGGTGGCCCAGGCGAAGTCGTTGACCGTGTCGGCGACGAAATGCCAGGCGAGTCGCTCGCCGGCATTCGTCGATCGCCCGGGTCCCATCTCGCCCGCGCCGACGATGGTGCGCGTCGAATCCGATTCGAGCACATGCGACAATCGCTCGCGCGCGGTTTGCGTGAGCACGGTCTCGGGATTTCGCAGAACGCCGGTGGCGCCGACGAGCCAGCCGGCGGGCACGTCGAGCGTCACGTCGAACCGGCCAAAGTTGTTATAGAATTCCGACGGCCCGAGGTACGGGTCGGTGTCCCAGCCGCGCAGATCGTCGTAGACGGCGACGCGCGGATACCATTGTGCCACCTGGTAAAGCGTGTCGCCCCAGCGATAGGTCATGCGATGACCGGAGCCATTTCCGCCGGCGAGCTTGTAATGCCACTCGACGTCGATCGTCGCGGCCGCGCCGGGCGCGATCGGGGACGCGAGGCCAATCCGAGCCGACGTCGTGTGCAGCCCCGTGATGGAGGGACCGGACGGCGGTCCGCTGTGGGTATTTCGACGCCCAGGCGGCGGAGCAGCCAAATCGATGGGCGTTCCGTTCACGGCGAGGTGCGTGATGACGAATCCGTCGTGATTTTCCGCCGGGACAGAGGTGCCGCGCGGCACATCACCTCGAAAAATGTTCTGATCGAGTCGCATTTGAATCGGCGACAGGGACGAATCGCTTGCGTTGTGCAGCACGATCGTCTCGTGTCCCGACAGCATCGAAGTCGCCGGCTCGAGACGCGCCGCAATCGTGTAGTCCATCCAGAGCTGCCAGTAGTTCCGACCGGGCCGCCCCGTCGAGTCGCGCGTGCCCTCGGCGAAGGCACGTCGAATCATGTTCGTGAGCGGGATGTCGCGACGAACCGCGCGCGGGGGGGCCTGTCGTCCCGACTGCGCCGATAGCGTCGATACCGTCGATACCCCGAGCAACGTGACGAGCGAGAGCACGCTGCAGGGCGCGGCCAAACGTCGAATCATCAAGACTCCAGGTGCTGATCGGTTAGTCAACTTGATGCGAAGGTCCAGAGATACTACATCCCTCACCGCGATGAAACCAAGCGTGAAACCAACCTTCTTCAAATCGGGTGCCGACTTCCATGCGTGGCTGGAGCGGCATCATGCCGCGGCGACGGAACTGCTGCTCGGGTTTCACAAGAAGGGTTCCGGAAAGGGCGGCATCACCTATCGGGATGCCCTTGACGAGGCGCTGGCATTCGGATGGATCGACGGCGTCCGGCGCTCGCTCGACGCGCACAGTTACACGATTCGCTTTACGCCGCGAAAGTCGCGGAGCATCTGGAGCGCGGTCAACATT
>Ga0157370_10000975_pt1 | contig 36270 bp, 27 predicted proteins | sample C35metaG_FD_113463 | JGI IMG/M metagenome (GOLD analysis project Ga0157370, IMG submission 113463) | Corn rhizosphere microbial communities from Kellogg Biological Station, Michigan, USA - C3-5 metaG | ecosystem: Host-associated > Plants > Roots > Rhizosphere > Soil | place: USA: Michigan... | reverse complement strand
GAACAAAAGGAAGGCTACTACGAGAAGCGCAAGAAGACCTCCGGCCAATAGATTAAATTTCATTTGCGTTTGCGCTTCCTCTTTTGCATCCTTTATTTCCTGCTGGCGGGTGGCTTCATCAAAAGCAAGGCTTTGTAAGGCTCGTTGTTTATCCTGGCTGAATAAACTGTCTTTGGCAGCAATGGCAGCGCTTTGATACACAAAAGCGCTATCAACATTATGAATAGAGGTATAATAACCGGTTAAAAAACTGGTAGCACTCAATACATAGTCAAGAAATCCTGCTCCCCGGGCGATTGCCAAAGAACGCTTTGCATAATAAAGGCAGGAGTCAGCATTGCCGGCTTTTTGAAATAATTTAGCCATCCCGAGGTAGGTTTCGCATAAACCTTGATCTGCTGCAACTTCTTTCAAATAAGGTATTCCTGACTTATAATTGCGCATTGCGACTTCATCGCTTCCCATTTTAGAATAGATATTACCGAGGTTATTTAAGGCAAGACCTATTCTAGTTTTATCATTTAGCTGCACCGCCAGGTTATATGCTTGTACAGTATAATATTTTGCAGAATCGAGCATATTTAATTTTTCATAAGTATCTCCAAGGTTACCTAAAGCTGTTACAACGTTTCGTTGTATACCCAGGCTTTTAGCAAGCACGAGATCTTTGAAAGTGTAATTAAGCGATTGCTTGTAATCGCCCTGGGCGCTATAAACGGCACCAAGGTTTCCCATAACTCTTGCAATTCCTGGCTTATCCCCGATAGACTCCGATTTTTTTAGAGATTGCAGATACTCATCCAATGCTTTGGGATAATTGCCTGTTGTACGAAACACATTGCCCATCCGATTCAGGCTTTCCGCCTCTCCTTTTGTAAAGCCTGCTTTTTTTGAAATTGAAAGCGCCTGCTGAGCCAACAGCAGAGATGTATCGGGTTTTGAATACATGTAAGAATAAGCTAAACCTGTCAGTAGCATCACCCTGCTGGTATCCTTAGTTTCTGTTTTTAATAATTGTTTTAAACTATCAGCGACAATGGTCTGTTCATTGGAAAAAACCGGGATAAGCAGCAGGAAAAATAATTTGATAACCCTTCTCATAATTTTATTTGTTGGTTAACGGGTGTAAATGTTAGCTTGTTTATGTTATGAATCATTCTTCGAGATCCAAATTCAGGCAACCGGCAATTGAATCACAAACTCACTTCCTTCATTCTCTTTCGACCCCACTTTCAATTCCCCTCCATGTGCTTTGTTAATATCATACGCCAGTGACAACCCCAATCCTGTTCCTTCTCCTGTTGGCTTGGTTGTAAAAAATGGTTGAAAGATCTTGTCGGCAACATCCTGTGGAATGCCATTTCCATTGTCTTTGACATGAAGGGTGATGTGGCCATCAATCTTCTTTGTGCTCACAGAAACGGTTAGTTCATACTTTTCCATTGTCAAAACCATTCGCTTTCTTCCTGCTGCCAACTGCATAAAAAGCATTATTAAATAGGTTTAATATCACTCTTCCAATATCCTGAGAAATGACATTTACTTTTCCAATCGATGAATCAAAACCTGTTTTCAAATGCGATTGTAAAATGGATCAAAAACCGGTATTAGGTGAAGATTAATGTTTGGTATTCCTATAAAAAAGGAAAGAAGAAACCAATTTTCCCATTTATAAAAGCCTGCTGGTTATGCACAGTTCCTGAAATATTTTCAAATATAAGAAAATGTAAATAGTAAAATGATTTTTCGTTGATACAGGTTATAAATTTAATAATCACTTATTGTAGTGGCTGATCCACTGTAGCGGTTTCAACTTCTCACTCGTCCTGTAAATTTTAATAAGGAGGATCACAAGTGGATTATCAAACCGTTTAACAGAGACTTATATCTGCGCGGAAGCAGCAGTTCCTTTAATTATCGGATTATAACAGTAATGTGTCAGAAAAGCCTGTTGTAGATTTCCAAACAAAAATTCCGGACACAATTGATCAAGGTAACAGTTCAAACTTTAGGGCCAGGCAGAGGCTTTGATACTATAATCTTACTTAAATAAAAAAAATAAACTAACATTGCACACCAACTTTTGGCCTTACTATTTAGTGATTTGAATTATGAAATATTATAAACCTATTGGCTTTCTTGCCTGCTTATTGCTTGCGGTCAGTTGTTTTCTTCCGTGGGCTTATTATCCGGATCTGCATAAATCTTTTACCGGCTTTTTTTCTGAACAGAATATTTATGGGAAGCCTGGTAAAGTGTTTGTTTTCCTGGCGGTTTGTTCAGTCGTTCTGATCTTTTTTGACAAGATATGGGCTAAAAGAACTTTGATCTTCCTGGCTGCCATCAATATTGGTTATTTATTAAAAACCTATGTTTTATTTACCTCCTGCTACAGTACTTTTTGTCCGCAAAAACAATACGGTTTATACTTACTGATCGCGGGCTGTGTACTTTTAATGATTGTTTCTATTTTCCCCGATCTAAAATTAGAAGTGAAAGATGAAGAAGAAAAAAGTGAAGAAGAAAAAGGTGAAGAGGAATTAAATTCAAAATGAACTATGAACTAAGAACTCACTCAAACAATTCCGCTTTATTTTTTGGCCTTCTATCATCAAGCCATTTGAAGTTTTTTAATTTCTTTTGATCTTCCGGAATTTGATTCATCGGAAACATTTTTCCCTGGATGTTATTGATGAAAAGTACTTTCTTCAGATCCTCATTTTTAAAATAAAGATCAATCACATCGCCTGTTGCGCGGTTCATTCCAATGTAGGCGCTGTCTTCATCCTGCATATAATAAATACTTTCCGATTGCGTTCCTTTTACGCGCATGTAATCTATTTTCCCGTCTATAAAATATCCGTTGATTGTCTTGCCTGACATCTGGTTAAAGAAGCCTTCTTTCGTTCTGTTTACGATCAATCCACTTTCAAAGACATACAATCTTTTCGGTTGTTTATTTTGGGTGTAAAGAAACATCGTATCACCGGCTATCTGTGTGTTTCCACTCCAGACAACAGGATCATAATACAATCTGAAAGTAGAATCTTTAGAAGAAATAAACAGGCTGTCACAAACGCTTTGCAAAGAATCATTGAAGATCTTTACATGATGAAATGCAAGGAAATATCTGATTGAAGTATCCGCTTTATTGGTTGAATCAATTCCGGATTTGGTTAGTTTTTCACTGCCAGCAGAAGTTACTTTTGAAAGATCTTTTGTAGAATCTGTTTTTAAAGAATCTGTTTTAAAGCTGTTGGAATCTATTGCCTGTTTCAAAGAATCATTTACCGGCCTGGAATCAATTGGACGGTTTTTTAATTCATTAGCATGCTGTACAGAATCAGTTAATTTTAAAGAATCTTTCTCCGGCCTCTTCAATATTTTCCCGGAAGAATCCATTTTATTTTCAATAATTATATTCTTCCTTTGGGAAGAATCCTTTAGCGGAACTGCATTTTCTTTTTTTGATTTAATCAATTGATTAACTTTTGAAAAGGTTTTCAAAGAATCAGTTCCGACAGAATCTCTCTGTAATGAATCCAGCTCTTCCTGGTGTTTCTTTGAAAAATATTGCTGGGTAGAATCGTTGCTGATCGTCTCCTCCACTTTTTTATTTTCAGAAATGTTTACATTCACGGTGCTGTCATTTTGGAGCACCTGGTTGGAGTTATTGACAAAAGTAGTGAAGCCGGAAAAGATTGTATCGGCAGCAATATAAGTACTGTCATGCTTTTGCTTTAAGATCAGAACAGGTTTCCTCGTTGCCAGGAAAGAATTGTTTTTCTTATTCAGAAAAACCTGGTTGGCAATGATCGTGTAGCCGCCGGCAGAATCAATAATGACAGCGTTTCCCTCGAGTTGCGCATTTCCGGTTTTATTCTCAAGAGCCATAGTATTTGCGGAGTACAATCTTCCGCTGCTATCTTTTACTGTGGATCTGTTTGTAAAAAAAGCATTGCCGGTATTCAGGTCGTAAGTTCCCTGTGTGGTATTAATTTCTGCTTCCGGAGTTTTGATGATGGTGTTGCTTATGAAACTGGATTTGCGCGTTTGCATATTGTACAAAAGCGAATCGGCACGAATGTGTTTCTTCGGTTCATCAAGCTTTACATTTTTTTTAAAATAAATATCTTTTGTGTCGTCATAATAAGTTCCTTCAATGCTGGTGATCACACTTTTTCCTTCAATCACTTTCCCCCCGTTGTGAAAATTTCCAATTCCTGTTTGAAGATTATAATCAAGATCATCGGTAAAAAGTGTCCCGCTTTTATTGGTAAGTTTTACTTTATTTTTCAGGTAAGCAATTTTTTCAACTCCCAGATATTTTAAATATTGGCTGTAAGTATGAACGGTATCCGCCTGGTTGATTTCAATATTTCCAAATGCTTCCATTACATGAGTTACAGGATTTACAACAGCACTGTCGCTGTGAAACAAAGTGGTTCCCTGTTTGATAATTGCGCCACCGGCAATGGTTTGAATAGTTGTGACAGAATCTATTTTGATGGCGCGCATGCTTGGCCCGCGAATAATTTGAAATTCACGGATCGTATCTGATGAAGGTTTTGTTGGAGTAATCTGGCCAAAAGAATAATAGCCCGACATTAAAAAAAGGATCAGGCACACATATTTTACCGGGTGGAACATCTTACTATTTAACCGCTTTTAAACTGTCATCAATCAAAGGTGCAGTGATATAATTGTCTTTACTTTTTCTTCCAAAGACAGAAAAGTTGACATATCTTTTTGGATGAACCCTGATGTCATCCAGCAAAATATTGATCTTGTTGCTGGTTGATTCGAGGTTGTTATACAAAGTTTTATCATTGAGCAATAAACCCAAAGAACCATCTTTATTGTTGATCTTTTCTGCTCCCGCTTTAAAATTATTGATAGCAATATTTAAAGTATCCAATGTGCTTTGTAAATCAATTGCAGAAAGTTTTTGCGAAAAAACTTTTGTATTTCGCATGATGCTATCAAGTTGTGTATTGTTTGAATTAAGATTGGAGGTGAAAGCGTCCATGTTTCTCAAAGATTGGGCAAGCGCTCCGTTTTGAATATCCATTAAACTTTCTACAGACTTTGAAGTAACCACAAAAGAGCCAGTTGCCAGGTTCAGGTTATTGAGAATACTTTTGATGTTGTCTTTTGTACGTACATCAAAAACAGTGGTTATTGTTGTAAGTACGGAATCCAGTGATTTTACTGCGTTCCTTACTTCATATAAGACCGGATTGATCAACTTCATTGCTTCGTCAAATGCTCCCCCGCTAAGCGTTGTAAGTAATGTGTCGCCATTCTTCATGTATTCATTCGAACTTCCAAGTTGTATTTCCAAAGTTGGGTTTCCAAGTAAATTCGGATTGATAACTGCAAGAGAATTTTTTGGAATATTTACATCTTTGGTAAGCGAAACAGTTACAATGATCCTTTTCAGATCTTTACCGCCATCGAGGTTTTCTATCCTTCCGATCTGAAGACCATTAACAACTACCGGATTGGATTTAACCAGTCCCTGCACATCTGTGTAAACTGCATAAATTCTTTTTTCCTTTTTAAAAATACCGTGGCCTTTTAAAAAATTAAACCCCAGAATAAGTAATGCAATTCCAATAATTGCCATCAATCCTATTTTTGTTTCATTGCTTATTTTCATTTGGTGCTGTTTCGTAAAAAAAATTATGAAAGACAACTTCAATCTATTGTGCGAAAGTAGTAAAGTTCAATCGCAGTTAGTAACAAATGAATCCGGGATTAAAAAAATGGAACGCTGCTGAGCAATAATTGGGGAGTATTAAATATTTTATTTTTCTACCACCTTTGTTTCAATATTAGCGGTTGTTTTGGGAGACTCCACCTGCTTTTTGTATTTCACCAGTGCATCTGTAATTGCCTGCGCTATTTCTTCCTGCCCCTTTTCGCTGTTTAAATAACGTTCATCATCATAATTGGCAATGAAGCCGGTTTCTATCAAAACGGCAGGCATTTGTGTGGCATGTAAAACCCACAAACCTTTTTCCCGTTGCCAGACACCAAGGTCATTTCTGCCGGTCTTGGCAATTTCATCCTGTACCATTGAAGCAAGCTGGTAGCTTTTTCTAAAATAATTTTGAGAATATAAAAGCGCACTGGCTTTCCACTCCGGGCTTTCATAATTAATATTTACGGTGCTGTCATCATCATCCGTATTGAAACCAAGATCACCACCTTCCAATGCTTTTACTTTATCGCTTGACTGACGTGCAGCGAGGATCAATGTGCTGGTGCCTTTTCTGCTGGTAGGAATTTTATAATATTGCCTGATCGGCACTTTCCGGGTATGTTTGGTCACGACTTTCTTTCTCGATTTTCCTTTGCCTACATATTTGGTGGTATGATAAGTCTCGGTTTTATAACCGACGATCCTTGAACCGGTTTTTAGCGTTACGGCATCGGCATGAATGCAAACAAAGAGATCGCCATGATGTTCATTGGCAAATTTTGCTTTCTCATGTACATTCATAAAAACATCAGTTGTCCTGGAAGGAATAATATTTACATCAGGCATCGCCTTTTTTAGATCTGCCACCAATTTCATTGAAATGGCTAATGTGATATCTTTTTCCTGTGATCCTAAAGTTCCTTCATATTCTCCATGAGCGCCATGATCTGAACCACCATGGCCCGGATCAATAATGATCGTTTTAATTTTACGGGGAGTTTGTGAAAATACACTTGTGCTCAAAAAGGTCAGCGACGCAAAAAATAAACAATGAATTAAAAAAGTGAATCGCCTTGAATTCTTAAACAAGAACATTTGTAAATATGGTTTTAGATGGGTCAATATATTTCTATGTTAATCTTCACATATCCTTAATTGGATTATCTCTATTTTTGTTGTCTTACTGCTATGCAAATTAAAAACAAATTTAGCCCGAAAACGATTTCCCCAATTGCTTTTACAGCTATCCTGTTTGTATTAATAATAGCTTCGGTTAACAGTAGTGGTAAAAAAATAAAAGATTACCCCAATTTCAATTCTCTCTCCTCAAAATTTATTCCTTCAAAGAAAAACCATTTTTCTGTTGCAGAAAAGCAAAAATTTTTGAATGATACCGTACCTCTGTTAAATAATATTTCTGGTGATACAATTCCAACGCAAAAAAATGATTCGGGTGCGAATAAAGATACTTCTATCATTCATAAAACAGCCGACACTTTTCATTTCAAATCGGCAAAAAATGCATTGGAGGCCCCGGTTGAATATACTGCTGAAGATTCAATGGTGGTGGATGTTACAGGAAAAACAGTTACACTTTACGGCAAAAAAGTTACTACAGATTATAAAGACAATCACATCACAGGACCGGTCATTTCTTTCGATGAAGGAACCGGCGATATTGTCGCTTACATCAAAAGAGACAGCACTGGAAAAGTGGTGGCTTTCCCCACGATGAAACAATCAGATTTCAGCTCCCAGTTTGATTCTGTCCGTTTCAATATGAAGAGTGGGAAAGGAATTACAAAGAGCACCTACACCCAACAGGGGGAAATGTATGTGTATGGACAAGTGATCAAAAAAGTAAGCCCGGATGTTTTTTATGCACTTCGCGGAAGATTTACCACCTGTAACCTGGATACACCACATTTTGCTTTTATCAGCAACAAAATAAAGTTCATCAATAATAAAGTCGCCATCTCCGGGCCGGTGCATCCTGAATTTGAAGGTGTTCCGATTCCCATTTATTTTCCATTTGGGATTTATCCTTTGAACCAGGGAAGACACTCCGGTTTTTTAGCGCCCAACTTTACCGTCAACGAACAAAAAGGACTCGGACTTGAAGGCCTTGGCTATTATAAAGTGATCAATGAATACTGGGACATTGTGGTTCAATCAAGTATTTATTCTTATGGTGGCTGGTCATTGAATTTGAATCCGCGGTATTCGAAAAAATATCATTACAGCGGTAATCTTGCTTTCGATATTCAAAACTTTAACCTGAACTTTAAGGGTGACCCTGATTTTTCTAAAAACCGCGCCTATCATATCCGGTGGAGTCACAGCGCCGATACTAAATCAAGGCCAGGAGTCACTTTTTCTGCAAATGTAAATGCAGGAAGCAGCAGTTATAATTCTTTGGTGCCCAACGATCCTAACCTCAATTTCCAAAACCAGTTAACTTCTTCCATCGCCTACTCAAAAACATGGCAGGATCTTCCTTTTAACCTGACACTTACGGCCAATCATGATCAGAATACCAATTTGAAACTGATCAATGTGAGCTTGCCAACGCTGGGCTTTAATATGACCACGGTTTATCCGTTCAGAAAAAAAGATGCGGTTGGCGATTTGAAGTGGTATGAAAATATTGGGATCGGATATTCTTTAAATGCACAAAACCGGTTTTCATTTTATGATACCGTAAAAAACAAAAGTATTTTTCAACAGATCCGCGACACGCTTCAATGGGGCGCACATCATTCGGTTCCGATCAGTTTATCACTCCCGCAAATGGGCGTTTTCCAATTGTCACCTTCCGTTAGCTATGATGAAACATGGTATCAAAGCAAAGTAACCAGAAGGTGGGATCCTGTAAAGGATACGATATTAACTAATGTAAATAAAGGATTTTATACAGCACGGCAAATGGCCTTTGGTTTAAGCATTTCTACAAGAATTTTTGGAATGATCACCGCAAAAAAGAAGACGGCAAAAATCCAGGCGATCCGTCATGAAATCCGTCCAACTTTTAGTATCAATTATCAGCCTAATTTTAACAGGAATAATTACTATACCCTGCAGGTAGATTCGGTTGGGCATAAAGACATTCTCCCCTATTTCCCTACTACTAATAACCTTTACAGTCCTTATACAAACGGTCGCTTCGGAGGTTTTACTTTCGGACTGGAAAATAACCTTTCCATGAAAGTCCGTAATAAAAAAGATACCGGGCAAAATGCATTAAAGAAGATTTCTCTTATTGACGCTTTCAGTATTCGTGGCAGTTACAATTTTTTCCCGGTAGATTTTCATAATTTCTCCAATATTACCGCAAGCGCTTCCACTAATTTATTCAATAAAATAAACTTCACCGCCGGCGCCAACTTTGATCCTTATGAAGTGAACAGTTTTGGAAGGGATACCAATATTTTGGTTTGGAAAACAAAGCCGATTTCTCTCGGCCGCATGACCAATGCAAATATTTCTTTGTCAAGTTCTTTCCAGGGGGGCAACAAGAAAACAGGAGAAGAAGCAGGTGTAAAACCGGGTGAACCGGCTGTTCCTTACGGTTATGACCAGGATGAATACAATACAGATATGGCTTATATCAGGAACAACCCGGGGGAATATGCAGATTTTAATATTCCATGGTCAATCAATCTTTCTTATGCTTTAAGCTATTCAAAACAATTCCTCAGGGAAATCGGTTTTAAAAATGTATTTACACAGAATATGAATTTCAGCGGCACCTTAAATATCACTCCTAAATGGCAAATGGGCGTTACCGGTTATTATAATGTTTCGTTGGGGCAATTAAATCCTTTGTCGCTTTCCATTTCAAGAGATCTGCATTGCTGGCAAATGTCGATCAATGTTACCCCACTTGGGATTTATCGTTATTTCAGTATTAATATCAGTCCAAAATCTCCTTTGCTGCGCGACTTAAAAATCAACAGAACAAGATCATTTTATAGTGGTTTATAAATTATAGTGGTTTATAACCCATTACTTTTGTTTCAGCGCGTTTTTAATGTATTTTATCCAGGTATTGACAAAATAAGCATTGTTCTCATTGTTCAATTTGGCGTCCACCAAATGCATCGAAACCCTTATGCCATCGCAGGTCGAAGTGAGCACATAATCAAGCCGTTCGCCTGTCGCCAATGGAAAAGCAGTTCCAATAAATTCAGTGCAACCGATCGTATAGCTTTTCGCTTTGCCCATAATTTTCTTTGACGATAATTTTTGTGAGATCTCTTCAAGTGCTTCTAAAAATTTTGACAGGTCTTTTTTCTCGACAGGAAAAAATCCTTTAAACTTCCCGGAAACAGAAATGTGGTTGCTGTAAAAAGCCGGTTGCGAAATTGCTTTATCAAGCAATATATACTTTTGCGCCTTGGTTTGATGTGCGGTGCAAATGATCAGTAGTAAAAAAACGTATTTCATAAAAAATTCAACTCCTTATTTATATTCACCAAAAACTTCCCTCAATGCATTTGAAATTTCCCCCAAAGTGCAATAATTTTCAACTGCATCAATTACTACAGGCATCAGATTCTTGTTTTTTGCTGCATGGTCTTTTATCTTTTTCAGGCAATCTTCTGCTTTAGCGCGGCCTCTTTTTTCTTTCAAAGCCTTTAATTTATTGATCTGAACCTGCCTGATATTATCATCAACTTTAAAAGATGGCGGCGAAATCTCACTATCTGAAATAAAAGAATTGACTCCAATGATGAGCTTTTCTTTGGTCTCAATATTTTTTTGATATTCATAAGCACTTTGGGCAATTTCATTTTGCATAAATCCTTCTTCTATTGCTTTTACACTTCCTCCCATCGCATCAATTGTATCAATTAATTCCCAGGCTTTTTCTTCCACTTCAGCAGTTAGTTTTTCTACAAAATAACTTCCGGCCAAAGGATCAGCTGTGTCTGCAACGCCACTTTCAAAAGCAACAATTTGTTGCGTTCTTAAGGCAATAGCTGCAGCTTCCTCTGTCGGCAGATTCAACGCTTCGTCATAACCATTTGTGTGCAAGCTTTGTGTACCACCCAAAACTGCCGCCAATGTCTGCAAAGTTACCCGGCTGATGTTATTTAACGGTTGCTGAGCCGTTAATGTGCTTCCGCCGGTTTGTGTGTGAAAGCGCATCATCATTGCTTTTTCATCTGTAGCGCCAAGGTCTTTCATTATCTTAGCCCACATTTTTCTTGCCGCACGAAACTTAGCCACTTCCTGGAAAAGATTGTTGTGTGAATTGAAAAAGAAAGACAATCTTTTGCCAAAAACATTAATGTCCAATCCTTTGTCCAAAGCCGCTTTTACATACGCTTTTCCATTGCTCAATGTGAACGCGATTTCCTGGACGGCGGTACTTCCCGCTTCGCGGATATGATACCCGGAAATAGAGATCGTATTCCATTTAGGAAGTTCCTTGCTGCACCACTGAAAAATATCAGTGATGATGCGCATGGAATATTTTGGCGGATAAATATACGTGCCCCGCGCTGCATATTCTTTTAAAATATCATTCTGCACAGTTCCCTGTAATTGGGAAAGATCAGCGCCTTGTTTTTTGGCGATCGCCACATAAAAAGCGAGCAAAATAAATGCAGTGGAATTGATGGTCATCGAAGTGGAAATGTCCTTCAACCTGATTTCATGGAACAAAGCCTCCATATCTTCTATTGAATCAATTGCCACGCCGGCTTTACCCACTTCACCTTCTGCTAAAGGATGATCGCTGTCATAACCGATTTGTGTGGGAAGATCAAAGGCAACGCTCAAGCCACTTACGCCTTGCGAAATCAAATAATGGTATCGTTTATTACTTTCCTCGGCAGTACTGAATCCGGAATATTGGCGCATGGTCCAAAGTTTGCCACGATACATATCTTCCTTTACCCCCCGGGTAAATGGAAACCTGCCAGGCAGCTCGCTTCCAATATTTTTGGGAAGATCTTCAGAAGTATATACTTTTTTGATCGTTATCCCCGAATCAGTTTCAATCTTTTTCATGGTATTCAGTTTTCACATCTTCACATTTTCACATAAGCTTCTTTGCTTCAAAATTGATCGCGTCCAGCACAATATTATGAAGCGATGCATTGGAATTATTGATAAGATAGTCAATGATGTGTTTGTTAAGGTCCATACCGGAAGCCTGGGCGGGAAGTGTAGAAGCAAGTTGATTAATAATATAAATATTTTGTTCTTTTAAATTATTGACAGCCCGCCAAACCTCCGGAGAAACATAAATCTGCTGGCTGATATTATAATCATATTCCTGTTTAATGGAATCGATCAATGTAATCTGCATCTGGCGGCACGATAAACCGGTATTTGTGTTGCGTGACAATAAATTTTGCAGGGCAATTCTTTCTGTCAGCAAGGTGATCCTTTCATAAGCCTGCAGGCGCAATTTAAGTGTTTCAGAATCATTGCCTTTTGTTTCCTGGAGTTCTTTTTTCATCGAAGAAAATTCAGTAAGGATCCATATGAAAGCCAGCAGTAAAATAAGAAATAAAATAACGATTATGGTTTCAAATGTTGACATTTCTATAATTTATTAGCAAAAATAATCATTCCGTTAGTAAAGGTTGTAATTTCGTAATTGAAGCTAATTAAAAGATGAACGAGATGGAAACGACGAATAAAACTCCGGTTACTTTAACTCAGTCTGCGGTGGATGAAATCACTAAACTGATGAACAACCAAACTGATCCCAACAAATATCTTCGCATTGGTGTTAAAGGTGGAGGCTGTTCCGGAATGACTTATTTACTGGGTTTTGAAAATAAAACCGACAAAGATGAAGTGTACGAGATCAACGACATTTCGTGCATCATCAATCCTGCCCACCTGATTTATTTAAACAATATGGAGATCAACTGGGAAGGCGGACTGAATGCCCGGGGGTTTACATTTAATAATCCCAATGCCAGCAAAACCTGCGGCTGTGGAAGCTCGTTTGGCGTTTGATCTTCAATAATTAAACTTTCAATCTTATTGCGAAAAGTCATATCCTTTGGATGCTTCTCTATAGGCATTTGAATTGACCGCTTAATATCCTTTTTATTCAAATTGTTTCTTATAGCCTCAAAAAGAAATGCCCGCACCTCAACAGAAAATGACTGCCGCATGGGTTTTTGAAAAACCATGGAGAGGCATTCCTCACAAATAAATTTTTTATGGGCAAATATTTTCACCAGGTCCTTTCTATAATAACCAAAGGCTATCCATAGGTAATAAGCGCTCGCTGTAAAGTAACTACTCCATGATATTTGGGTAAACATTGTTCCTGTTTTTTATTTTGTAATCATTTCAATTGTTAGTGCAAATTACATTTGGATAAAGCCTGTTTGGGTGAACCAGGGTGAATCAAGAGTGAAGTGTATTAACTATAACTGTTAATACTGGCAAACATGTTTTGAATAAAACGCTGACATGCCTATAGTTCATGAACTTTTTTGAAAAGTTGGGCAATAATTTTTAAGCAAAAAAAATTAGTTCGCGGTTCCAAAACTTTCTTGCATGAGTGACACATTTTACGCCATAAGTTTATACAACAAAATTGAACATGAATTATTTGCTGGTATTATAAATCCATAAAGCAGCAGGGTTCCCTTTCCCTGAAGGCACTGCAAGCAAAAACTTTTTTTCTGAAGGCAACAATAATGATGTTCTTGCACCGTTGCGTGTTTCAAAGTGATTGATTTGGTTTAAAGCGTTTTTGTTTGCTTTAAAAATGTCAATATAACCTTTACCTGCCGAAACAAAAACAAGGCTATCGGCAGCATTATAAAAAACATCATCAGCATCTGCCGAACATTTAATTGAAGCAATATATTTTCCTGTGACGGTGTTTATCATTGTTAAAGTTGCAGGACGTCTGCAACCAATAAACAAACGGTTATTATTTTCATCCAGGGCCATTGGAAAATTCGATGAGGCATTCGTATTTTTCCATTTTGCTACTATAGAATGCGTTGTTAAGTCTGCCACTTCAATCTCATTTGCATCAGGAACATTTATATACAGCCTGTTTTGTTTTTTTGCAAGCTGGAAACTTTCGGGATGACCATCTAATTGAATTGAAGCCACCTCTTTCATTGTATTTGCATTAATTATTGCTATTCCTCCACTTCCATAACCGACGTAAATCAGATTTGTTCCAGCGTCGTAACGAACATTGTCAGCATCGTCTTTCAAATCAACAGAACTTAATTGCGTATAATTTTTAGCATCAAAAAAAATACATTCACCATTACCTCCATTTGCAACAAAGATGGAATTGGTTTCCGGGATAAATACTACTCCCTGCGGTTCGTGCAAACCTCTTATTGTGTAAACCATTTTTTTGTTTTTCAAATCAACAACTTCAACGGTGTTGTTTCCTAATGCTGCAACAAAAACTATTTGATGCTTGCTGTCAAAACTTAAATGGTCAATCCTTCCGCTTACATTGGGTAATGTAACTGACTCAATCAGTTTCAAAGAATTGGTTTGTGGTTGTGCGTTGCATCCATTGAAGAAAAAACAAACACAAATGATTAATGCGAAAAAAAACTTCGGTTGTTTCATTGCTTACAAAAATGTTTTTAAAATAATTCCGGTTATAACCCTGTAATGAATGAAGCCCAAATAAATTCCTAATTGAGCTGCCAGCGGGCCGGTTAGAAGCCCAAACCTTCTTTGTATTCTTCTTCTGAAATCCGCTTGAATTGTTCAAATAAATCTCTGTGCAAGTAAGCAACCAATGCAACGGGGCCACCTAACCCTGCTAAACCCAATTTCAGGAAACAGAAAAATGGCTGTCGTAAAGTATATGCCGGCTGGTTGTTTTCGGCCATTATTTTTTGCATAATTGATAATAAAAATATTCGCCGTTTTCCGGATTTAATACGCTAAAATAATCTGTTCCTATTACGTAATATTTGCCATAATTATATTTCCCTGCATTATGCCTGTATTCTATTTCTTTGGAATCGTTTGTAATGAGTAACCCATTTTTATAAGCACCGGTTATTTTAATGTTTTCATAAGAAATGACAACCGTATTTCCCTTGATTTCGACGTAATAAGTCATCTTGCTTTCATCAGAACAAAAATGTCTTATACCCTGGAACGGCGGTTTAAACATTTTAGTTTTTTCATGATGGAATGTTTTATTATTCTGAGCCTGAGCGAATGTGTAATTGCATGTGAATAAAAGTAAAAAGAATATAGATTTTTTCATAATTTAAGATATGAAGTTGCTACTATTATTTTAATTAATTTTTGTTTCTATTAATTAATTTAATGAACCGTGAAGCTTAAGAGATGCGACCACAAAGAACAGCCCTGCGAAAGTTACCAGGTCTATGTCTTCACAAATCCAAAAACTATTACAAAGCCGCCGCCCCCAAAAACAAAATATATCTAAACTATTTTAATGATCATTACCTTTTTGAATTGGTTCTATCCAGGGCTGATTTTAAACCTGTTGCTAATTTCCGGGGATCGCCCACTGCCCAAAAATGCATCATAAACAATCTGGGTTCATCATGCAACATATGGCTGTGGATGGCAGTCGGGGTAATACCATTTGCTATAAGCGCTTTTATAACCGGATTTACTTCATCGGCCAGTAAAACAAAATCTCCTGTAATAGCTGCACGAGTACCATCCATCTGAAAATTCATTGATGTTGCCATCCCCATTGATGGTGGCATTTCCATTCCACTTTCGGTAAGCTTTTCATTACGGGGAAAAGCATATTGCAGCAACTTTCCGTTTTCTTTACCTGTTTTGCCGAGAATGGCTGTCACTTTACTCCAATCAATTTTTGGAGTTTGTGTTTTTGCCGACGCTGTGAGTGGCGTTGCAGTAACTTGTAAAACCGCTTTTATTTCCTTTGCTAATTGTACTGCATCTCCTTCACCATGGTAATGGATGTATTTAACTGTGGGTGTTTCATTGATTAAATGATTATGTATTGCTGTCACTTGAAGATTTTCCTCCACCAATTTTTTAATCACTTTTGGCACTTCCGAATCCAGCACCACAAGGTCACCCATCATCATTCCATGACCGTCCATGTTCATTATGCCAACCCACGTACCAAGTGCAAGCCCCGGCGAAACATTAAAATCTCCAACCTTTACTTTAAGATCGGAACGGGGATAAGATATTTTATAAACGTTTCCTGTTACTGTTCCTTTCTTTCCAAAAACGTTGTTTAACACAGTAGAATCTATTTGTGCAAATCCGGTAGATAAAAACAGCAGGCTTAAAGCAAACATCATTAATTTTTTCATGGTTTTATAATTTATATTTTTAAAATTATTCTACTCAAATAATATTCCGTTTGCATCGCCAAATTGGAAAACGCTTAATGATGGGCTGGCATCAGCCGATTAAAGAACTAAAAGTACAAGAAAATGACAAAAAGAACATTAAAGAATTTTTAGCCAGAACTACAGCCGATAGCAATCAAAAGGCTGATAATATTTTGGTCTGCATTGCTATCGCGAATGTTGGCTGCTGTATTCAATTCTTACGCAAATACTTTTTTGGAATTTTTTACTTTATCAGTCCCAAGTGTCCAAAGTATGTTTTGTCAAAATAAACTAATTGATAGCTATTAATTAAATCCTATACCTGGGTGAGAAGTATGGTGAGACTTTAGACACAACCGAGTTACCAGGGAATCAGTTTTAAGTTTAATAACTATGAATACAAAGGCAGTTATACGGAAAATGTAACTGGCTATTCCAGTCAAAATTACTCCTCTGGCGAATCAAAATCCATAAATTGAAAAATCGCTTTCCTGCAAAGAATACTTGACAATTCGCAATTTGCGAATTGCGAATTAAATGGCAAATTTGTGTATGCGTGCACATAAAGGGATGCGTCCCCAGGACATAGTAATACTTTCTAAAATCATCTGTAGCGGTGATACTGATTGGCAGAATAAAGATCTTGCTAAGGCACTTCACATTAGTCCCTCGGAAATTTCTGAGTCTCTAAACAGAAGCATGCTCGCAGGTATGATCAATGACCAAAAAAGAATGGTATTTCGACAATCTTTCCTTGAATTTATTTTGCACGGATTTCATTATGTTTTTCCTGCTCTACCCGGAAGAATGGCAAATGGTATATGTACTGCGCAATCTCATCCATGGATGAGCAAACAATTCCAGGCTGAGATGCAATATGTGTGGCCCTATGCCAGAGGCAAAGTCAGGGGATTAGCCATTGAACCTCTATATCCAGCTGTTGTTTATGCCGTTCAAAATGATGAACAGCTCTACAAAATGCTCGCCCTTATGGATGTTTTGAGAGCGGGAAGGGCCAGGGAATTGAAAGTAGCGGTTTCTGAACTTAAAAAAATGATAAAGTATAGGACATAGAGTCAACATCCGGAGGATCAGGTCTGTATTCGATGCTTTGGGAAAACTGGCCGGAGAATGTGTCTTTGTGGGTGGAGCAACGGTATCATTATATGCAGATAGGATGGCGGTGTCTCATTTGAAACCTGGTTTCCATCAGGGCGATGGTGATAAAAGGGCCCAACAATCCATTTAGGTCCTTACTGCTCTCAGGATATTTAAAAATTTTAACCTCTATTTCAACGGTAAAACAATATGGCAGCGATTTTTTTTGAGGATTTAGGTGACAACCGATAATCCTATTTACGAACGCCCCAATTTTTATTTGGCTCCGGGCCCATCTTCAGTACCAGCGATCCGCCTTTTAATAATTCTGCAGCGGGAAAATAAAAGGAATTTAAAGTTTTACCGTTTAAAGTGGCACCCTGAACATACATGTTTTTGCGGGAGGCGCCTTTTGCTATAATGGTAAATGTTTTACCCCGCCCAAATTTTTGCCCTAAATCAATTACAGTTTTTTCATAAAGAGGGCTTCCTATTTCGTATACCGGATGGGCACTCGTCCCCCCATCTGTTTGGAAAAGGCCCATTGAAACCATCACGAGCCATGCACTCATCTGGCCCTGATCTTCATCCCCCAAATAAGCATTTGAAACACCATAACCATAAAAGCGATCCAGTATTGAACGGCTCCACTTTTGAGTTGACCACGGCTTGCCTGCCCAATTAAAGAGAAAAGCAAAATGCATCGATTGCTGGTTGCCCTGCACAACAGGATAATTCCAGTATTGATCATTCATTCCGTTATAACGCCATGGCTCACTTTCAGCAAAACCCCATTCTAATCTGTCATTAAATTTCTTCTTTCCAATCATATCAGTTAATGCCGGAACATCCTGTGGAACAAAAAAAGTTAATTGCCATGCATTTCCTTCAACATATTCTTCATTAGCGCCGCTTTTAAAAGGGTCAAAATTTTTTGTCCACTCGCCGTTGCTCAATCTCGTATGGCAATATCCTGCAGTATCAATTGCATTTTTCCACCAGTTGCCTCTGTCATTAAATTTTTGATACAATTTTGTTTTTCCCAAAGACTTGGCTAATTGCCCAACCGTCCAGTCATCATAGGAATATTCCATGGTATTTGAAAAACGGCCACTGTCAGAAGGAACGTAATGGTGTCTTTCATATTCTGGCAAATCCCTGTTGCCTGCAAAACCGCTGAACACCTTTTGTGCCCGAGTGGTTTGCATTTTCACCGCAGCCTGCAACACTTTATCTGCATCGAAATTGCGGATTCCCATCTGATACACCGATACCATCAGCGGTATTTCATGTTCAGCAACCATAACCGGAATATAGTTCATCCCGGCAGGGCCTTTTGCCAGCCAACCGTACGCATCATACATCGCTAACTGAGAATTGACCCATCGGTTGCTCCACTCAGGTGTAATTAAATTCCATACCTGATTTAGGTTCCAGAAGGTATTCCAGAAAGCGTCACAGCCCAATGCTACATCATCTTTGTCCTTTAATTTTTGCACTTTCCCATCTGTTCCGCGCCATTCTCCGTTGATGTCGCTCCATATATTGCGGCTACAGATTGATCTGTACATTGAATTGTAAAAACGTACCTTATCCAGCCTGTTAGTGGTGGTAATTTTAACCCGGCTAAACAGGTCATTCCAAACATGAACCTGGTTCTGACGGATTGCATCAAAATTCCAACCGAAAGCATTGGTTATTTCCGTTTTTAAATTCAGATCTGCATTGGCAATGCTTACCAGTGAAATGGATGAACGCACCTGCACCACAGGATCCTTTTTAGCATCAAACTGCAAAAACAATCCTGCGTTTTTAATGTTCTTCGCTTCCAATACATCGCTATATTGAATTTTATCGTTTATCCAACTTCCCATTTTCTGAATGGGCTTATCAAATTCGATCACAAAATGAATCGTATAATCCTGCGAAGCATCCGTACTCCATACATTTGGTGAAATCTGGTGAGCATACCCTTCTATCCGGTAATCACTTACCTTTTTAAGATTAATTTCCTTTACCTGGTAGTTGTATTCGGCAGGAATATGAAAATCAATGAGAATGCGCGCACTGTCCCTCCCGGGAGGAAAAGTAAACCGCTCGAACCCGCAACGCGTGGTAGCTGTAACTTCCGCTTTAATATTATAGTCTGTAAGATCGGCTTTATAATATCCTATCGGTGCTTTCTCGGTTCTTTTATCTATCCTTGAACGATAACCGGAACCCGGTTTCAGTTCATCTCCAATCTTTGTTTTCAATTTTCCATTTGTTGCAAAAATGCCCAATCCTGCCATCGTCCATTCATGTATATGACTAAAGGTCCCGATGCTCTCATAAGCCGGCTCATAACCTGCCTGCCATCCGGCATTCTGGTTATCGGGGCTCATTTTCACCATACTAAAAGGCATCCATGGTCCCGGTGCGATCATCCAGCGGGAATGAGCAGTTCCCATGCGGGTATCCACATAATCCGCCAGAGTTTGCATCTTTTGCTTAGACCTGTTAACAACACCTTCTTCAGTTACTTTTCCGTTTTCCAAAATTTTATACCTGCTTTGTTTGGGTTTGGCTACAGCCGGCATTAACGCTTCAAAAACATAATTTCCCTTTTCGACCGCCTGTTTAAAAATCACCTTATCATCCAATTCAACAATAAGATTGGGCGTGCCTTTCAGATATTCAACATTTACCAATAATGGTTGAACCTTATTTCCATCTTTTTCCAGTTCATAATCAGCGGCCCTTACATCCCTTATAAACATTTTCCCCGGCTTTTCTAAAATAGTTTCAGATGAACCTCGTAAGCTTATCGCATCGAACATGATCCAGGAGCCCTGTGTTATGGTAATAGTAATTGTATTTCCACCAGTTTTTATTACGTTCCTGCCGACAGGAATTTCAATTGTTTTGGCCGTAGCAGAAGATAAGTTTCCGTTAAGGGCAGTTGAATCAATATACGGTTCACTCTGCCCCGGATACGGCTCGCTTGCGACATCATATCCATCGGCAGTTAGTTGTATTTCTTCAACCTGGCCATTGATACTCACTTTAATCAAAGGCAGAAATTTTTTGGCAAAATCTGACAACTTAATTACCAACTTGTAGTCTCCCTTTACAGGTAATTTTTTTACACCAAATAAAATATTTACCTGGTTGGTTCTCCATCCTGCCGTAGGCCAGGTGCCTCCCCACGTATCAACCGGGCCGGGAAGAACATAGGGAAAGTCACTTTTTTCCCTGGAAAATCCAATAAGGTAAAATTTGTCTTCATACCCGAAATCATTACCGACGAAATCTTTAAAACCATTGGGTGCAAGCGCAAATTCACCAGCAGAATCATCTGGCTTCCCTACGGTCCAGATTATCTTTTCTCTATGCTGCGCGAAAACGGCACCAATTATTGCATAACTGAATAGACAAGTAATTAAAATCCTTTTCATTCCGATAAAATTAGCTGGTTGTTTCATGTACTTCTATTGCTAAAACCCCCTATCCTTTTAAAAACCCATGACTCCTTTGCTGATGTTCCCTGGCACATCTCACTTTATTGCAAGGAAGGTGGAGGGATTTTTGTCCCCCATTTTTCGTTAGGCTGCTTTCCCATAACGAATACCAGTTTTCCGCCTTTCATCAGTTCATCCCTATACAGCCAGCAATCTTCCAAAGCTCTGCCATTTAATGTTGCAGATTGTATATATACATTGTCTGCATTATTGTTTTGTGTTTCGATTTCCAGTTTTTTCCCGTCACCCAATTGTATGGTCGCCTTTTCAAAAAGAGGACTGCCGATTTCTATAATTGGCCGGCTGTCAGTAAACCCTTTCACATCAAATAATCCGAGGGCAGCCATTACATACCAGGAACCTAACTGGCCCTGATCTTCATCCTGGCCGTAACCATAACCATGAATGGGTTCTGTGCCATAGAATTCATTGCATATCGCCCTTGTCCATTTTTGGGTAAGCCATGGTTTTCCTGAAAAATTAAACAACCAGCTGATATGGAGGTTGGGCTGGTTTCCCTGGTTATAATTCGAGCTGATCCCTGCAAAAGCATTTATGATTTTACCGCCGCCAAAATCATTCTTCTCCGCTATTTTAAAAATGTTATCAAGCTTGATATTGAAAGAATCCCTTCCAACGGCCTTTATTAATCCGGCTGGGTTTTGAGGTACAAAATAACTATATTGGATGGCATTCCCCTCCTGGAAGCCTCTCCATGCCTCATAAGGATCAAACCTGTCAATAAACTCCGCATTGGACTTTCTGGGATGCATTAATTTTTCCTCATGATTAAATAGTAACCGCCAGCCATTTGAATAATGGATCAACTTTTTATAATCGGCTTTCCGGCCAAGTGATTTAGCCATCTGAGCTGCCGCAAAACAACTAAAACTATACTCCAGAGTATGAGATGCTGAAAAATGAGATCCAGCAGAATCGGTATTATCTGCTTCCGTGTAAGGTACATACCCATAATCTATAAATGATTTAAGATCCATTTTACCCGCCCCTGGTTTTCTATCTTTCCATCCTAATTCATTCTTCCTAATGGCCTTATAGGCTAAATTGACATCGAAATCGCGAATACCGCAATTATAGGCAGCTGCAATAACCAGCCCAACGAAATTGGTTCCGACACCTGAAACATACTGGCTGTTGGCTATTCCATCTCCAAACCAACCCCGCTGTTTATACATTTCCAGCTGGGTATGAACAAAATCATTATAATGTTGGGGATATGCCAGTGCCCACAATTGGGTAAGATTCCAGTAAGCGCCCCAGATCGCATCTGTATTAAAGAAATTATATCTGGCCCTGCCGGTTTTATCCGTTTCCAAATGACCGGTCTTACCGCCGGCAGCAGGAAAATCCCCGTTCACATCATTGGCGATCCCTCTGCCCAGCAAAGCATGAAACAGACCGGTGTAAAATTTCACTTTATCCTTTTCATTAGTTCCCTCAACGTAAATTTTACTGAGTTCATGTTGCCAGATTTGCTGCGCCTGTTTTTTGGCCATATCAAAGGTCAGGTGTGCCGCTTCTGCCATCAGGTTCTCTTTCGCATTTTTTATGGAGGTATAAGAAAGCCCTATTTTCAACTCAATCACCTCCTTTTCTGTAGTTTTATAATTCAAAAAAAGACCTGCTCCCCTGCCCCGTGCAGAAGTCGATGTTTCATCAATACCCGCCGCACTGAAAGAACCCACACTTTTGGGTTTTTTATTTACTTCGCCCCAAAAGTACATGGCAACCAATCCGGATGAATCATATTTCTTAACATATTTGGGATAGGTAACAACAAAACCTTCAAAATGGGAATTGTCAATCATCCTGACGGAGGCATCTCTTACTTCACCACTTTCACCCTGCACATTTCCAATATCGAGGATCACCCTTGACTCGTCGTTTTTGGGAAAAGTAAATTTATCAAAACCGACATGAGTTGTAGCGGTAAGTTCGGCCTTAATATGATAATCATCAAGCAACACCTTGTAATAACCCGGCTGTGCTACTTCCGTCTTCCTGCTAAATGCCGAGCGGTATCCGCTTCCGGGTATACTGGTATCACCGGGTGTTACTTTTAATTTACCGGTGACAGGCATAACTGAAACACCGCCCACCTGCCATTCGTGAAAATTGACAAACCCTTCAATAGAGTGATCCCTGGCATCATATCCAATCGCTTCCCACCCGGACGGATTGCCATAATGCCCGTTAGTAGACGGCGCCAGTTTGGCCATACCATGTGGTAGTGCCGCCGGGGTATAAAAGAACCACCGGCTATGGGCAGTGCCTATATTTGGATCAACATATTTTAAAACATTTTGTGCTTTGCCGGTGCTGAAGGCAAATAAAAGGATCGTGAAGTTTAAAACAAAACAGCTTTTTTTCATGGAAGTATTTTTGAGGTCAGATATTCAGTAGTTTATTTTTTGGCAGTGTTTCTCCCGGCTGCCATTACGTTCTTTAAAATGGCTATACGTGCATAAAACTCTATCATGCATGCCTCGTCCAAGAGCCATTTTGGTTTGGACAATTCAGCGGTACTCCCATACCAATTCCTGTCAATCAGTCCATGAAGGTCTTTCCGGTGCCATGCATGATCCACATTTTCAATTATCGCATTAATATATTTAGCATTATGGTCCTGCAGGTATAAGGCTTCATATCCTCTGAATAAAACTACTACAAACCAGGGCATATCCAAAATCACCGTGTGATGATCTTTGGTTGGTTTCCCAAAATAGTGGTAGCTCGCCTCTGCTGTTGTCTGTGCTTCGCGGATATATTTTTTATTTCCCGTAAAACTGTATAATAAAACAGATGCCTCGAGCATCGAGCCGGAATTATAGGTCCAGTAAGTTTTATTAATACTGCTGTCTGCGGACTTTTTATCATTCCAGTAAAGACCAGCAGAATCACGAAGGTTATCATACATCCAATTATAAAATTTCAGGCCCCAGTTAAGATATTGCGGATCTTTGGTTGTTTCATAAAGTTTTAAGGCCACAAGGGTTGCCATCCCGTTACTACACGCTGGTTTCTGGTCAATATGCCCCTCAAGCCAGGTTACTCCACCTCCCAGCGTGGAAGACCATCCGCTTAATATAAATGCAAAAACCTCTTTGGCCCGTTGCAAATACAGCTTATTTCCGGTATTTTTGTAAGCTTCCAGATAATCAATCCCAACTAATCCGTTGTCATCATAATACCGGTCTGATTTCTCAAACTCAGGAGGATAAGCCTGGTAACCGACAGGTCTTCTGGAAGTATCCCGGTACTTCTCCATTCCATTGATCACTGAATCCAGGAATACGGCATATTGCTTTTTACCTCCGGGAAGTCTCATCATCATATTGGTAGCAGAAAATATCCCGCTAAACGGCCAAAGGAAGCTTACCTTTTTTGAGGAGACCCCCGAATCCTGCATATATGTTAAGGTATCAGTATGTTGCTGCGGGTAATATTCGGAGAACAATCCATATTGTTTCACCCGGTATAGGCTCCAGACTTTTTGAAACATGTACTTTGCCCTCTTCGTGTAGCCATTATCCGGTTTTGGGTTTTGAGCAGCAGCAATCATTATGAAGCAGGGAAAAATGCATGCCAACCCAAGCTTTTTATAAACAGATCTCATGATAATTATACTTTTTATTTTTACAATAACTGCCGGATGATATCCGGATGGATATCATTTGCCCCGCATAACTTTAATTTACCTGTCCGGCTGAATCCTTTAGTCCATTAGCGATACTTTGAAAGCAACGCCTGTACTCTTTGCATCCAGGCCTGATCCACCCCTTCCATATTGGTATAACGCCCTGCACCATCGAGGGCGGCAAATTGGTAATACCCTTTTGTGCTCTGATCCCTTAAAACAACATTGATAGCATCAATATTGCCCTTGGCATAATTTAACCAGGACGTGTTCTTATCTGCCTCGTATAATCTGATCATCGCCTGGGAAGCCCATGCACACCAGGCCGGATTGATACGGATATCACTTGTATTAAAAATATAAACATTGTGCGCGCCATCCCATAGGGTCGTATTCATCGCCTTGGCGAGCGCTTCAGCTTTGCTAACATAGCCGGGGTCATTCATTACCTTACTGTACCATAAAAATGCTTCCAGCATAATTGCATTATCATAAGTAAATATCTGGCTGTATTTTTTACCTGAATTATCATATTGCCAAATAAAAAGTCCGGTTTTACTGTCATACATTTGAGCAGTTAACCAGTTGCTGACTGATAATGCCCAATCGTGGTAAACCGGTTTTCCCGTAATTCCATAAAGACGAAGAAATAATTGCAGGGCAAGGCCATTTGTTTGGGTCGGCTTATAGACCTTTTCTGTATTCCACCAAAATCCGCCTCCAAATGAAGTATCCCAAAGGCCACTGTTTATGATCCAATCAGCACATGCTTCCGCTTTATTAAGATAAGCATCCCTGTCTGCGCCACCCGTAACATCATACGCCTGCAGATACACCATCCCCGTCAGCGCATTATCATCCACATACTTTGTACCGGATGCACCGCTACCATCCAAATTGGAAAATGCAAAGTAACCACCATGCGGATCTGTTTTGTCCCACATATTCTCCATCCATTTAAAAGTAGCATTCATAGGCCTCAAATAAGAAGAATCGCCAATCTCAATCATCGCTGCGTCCGCATAGATCTGGCTCACATTATACCATTCGAAAGCACTGTTTGTATTTGTCGAAGTATTTACCCTGTAACCGTTGTAAGAAGTCAGCAGGTGCGTAGTAATAAAGTTATTTGTTTCCTTTGCCTGTGTTAAATACACTGAAACGGGATGAACCGGTGTGCTATCAGGCGTGGGCTGAATGACAACTGGCGGATTCTTTCCCTTACTGCAGGACGATAATACCATAATTATTAAAGGCAGTAACACGAGGCTGTACTTCTTCATGATTTCATTTTTAAACTTTTGATCCCATATATCGTTACTGTTAAAGTACGGTGACCTTGTGCGTATAAGGCTCACCTGCTTTAAAATATACTTCCACTTTTACAGTATGATTATCGGCAGCAGGGTCAAACTTATAAGTATTGCTCCATTGGTCATTGGTTACCGGAATTAAATAAAAATAAGATTTTGGCTGACCTGCAGGCGGAACGTTATCGGCATTCGTGCTGCCAAAATATTCCAAACCCGAAGAAGTATGCATAACAAATTTATAACGATCATCCCTACCCCAGGAAAACTGTACAAATACAACCGGCAGGGTATCAATCCGCCATGTTCCGTTTCCGGCATAAGTTAATTGGCCTATCTCTGCATTATTTGCTGACTGATACAGGCCAATTGATTGAATGATCGTTGCCTCAGAGGTAGCAACATTAAAATCATATCTTAAACGATATGCTTGTTTAGTGCCGGTAACTTCTGTAGGTGTATTCCCGGACTTAATAATATTATTGTTGTTTATATCAATATAATATTGATTTCCATTGCCATTTCGCTGATCCGTAAGTAAATAGTTGCCTGCTGCTAATGATGTGTAGAGTTCAAATACACCATCGGCGGTTTTATTTAACGCAATTGCATTGGCAGGATCATTACCTGCTTCAGTGGCAGTTCCAAAAATGAATAATGAATCAGGAACTGTTGCAAAGCCGGCCGGGCGTTCAATTTGAAGCGTCTTTGTTTCAGTGCTTATTTCTGCATTGCTGGCTTTTGAGGCAAGGACCGCCCATTTTATTTTGCCGGATGCTGAGGCCTGGATACCGGCCAGTGCTGCAATTTTATTTAAATCTTTTTGAGAAACGCTTGCCTGAGTTTGGACTCCGGAGCCATCTGCAAGAATTTTATAAACAGGATTACTGAAATCGCCGTCAATCTTATCGAAAGCCACTTCATAAAGAATTAAACCACTATCGGGAGTTTGTGCAGCGTTCCATTGAAACACAATACTGCCACCGGTGGCAGGCTGTAAACGGATAAGAGAATTATCAGCCGGCGCTGCAAGACTGCTGACGGGCGTTATAGTCAAATCCAGACTTTTAATATCTTTTTTACAAGAACTAATTAAAAGTAAGGCAAGCGAGGCAAGCAGGCTCAAACTTATATTTTTCATAATTATCTTTTTTGATGATTTTAAAATTAATTGTATCCGGGGTTTTGGGTAAGATTGTTATCAAGGCTGATCTCTGACGACGGAACAGGCCACAGATAATCTCTTTCAGGATTAAACTTCCGCTGTTGCACTCTTATATAACCATTATCCACAGACGGATCACCAAACCTGGCTCCATGTGCATATCCATTCATTACATTCTCTGCAATTTTCCACCTTCTGATATCATCAGTCCTTAAACTTTCCATAGCAAATTCGGCCCTGCGTTCCGTCCGGATTATATTGGTCATGTCAGTGTTGCCGGGATAATTTAAGGCTCCCGGATCTGTGAATCCTGCTCTTTGCCTTAATAACCTGATCGTATTATTCCACACAGTTTCATCCATCTGGCCCAGGGCATTCTTTGCTTCTGCATAATCCAAGAGAATTTCCGCATACCGGATTAAAAGAATGTTGTTTCCTGAAACAAAATTGGCCAGGGCTGTCGGGTCGAAATATTTTCTCCAATAATATCCGGTAGGCGACGAGCTTTGAGAGGCAGGATTGTATTCATCAGGAGCTGATCGGTCAGGATCCGATCCCGGCTTGATATAAATAATCTTTACACTGCCATCTGGTTTAACCCATTTATACCCGTTATAAACCACTGTGGCACTAAGCCTTGGGTCACGATTAGCATAAGGGTCGCTTTCATCATAACCTGATCCCGGATCATTGATCCCTTTTCCATTAAGCATAATGTAACTGTCCACCAGTTCCTGTGTGGGGGCCATACTGCTTACACGTCCACCTACAGACCTCGGAACAAAATCCCACAGTTCACTCCAGGTGCGTATCGTTGGAACATATTGAAGCGAAAGCATCGCTTCAGAATTGGTCTTATTGACGGAAGGATTGCTAAAAAGGTCGCTATAGTCCGGAGCGAGTGAATAATGTCCATAGGCCGACTGATTGTTCATTAATTTTTCGCAAACAGTAACCACATCGGCCATCTTATCTCCCTGGTATAACAGCACTCTGGCTTCCAATGCCAAAGCAGCACCTTTAGTTATTCTTCCATTTTCAGCTGCAGGCAGATCATCCTGAGAAGGCAAAATAGCAGAAATGGAATCTAATTCACTGATAACAAATTGCACGACTGTTTGCTTCGGAGAACGTTCAATCTGCTTGGCTTCATCGGGGGTAAGATCGTGATCAACCAGTGGGACATCGCCATACCATTTAGTTAAATTAAATTGTTCAAATGCCCGGATGAAACGTGTTTCGGCTTTCAGCCTGGATTTTACATCTGCTGAAAGTGTGGTATTCTTATCAATATTTGCCAGGAAAAGATTACAGGATTTTATTGTACTATAATAATAAGCCCAGTCATTTTGGAATTTAGCCGTACCTGCTGTTGCATTGCCACTTGCTATCAGATTATAATCTCCGGTTGATGAAAAAGCATTGTCGGACAGCGATTCATTGTAAAAAAATAACGAGCTGTTATACATCAGGCTATAGTTATTATACAACGCACTGTAAACATTGGCATCTGTCGTCCAAAAAGTAAGATCGGAGAAACGGTCAGTTGGAGCCAGGTCAAGTTTTTTACATCCTGCCGATACAGTAAGCGCCAGGATTATGATTAATAAATTTTTTAAAAATTTCATCTTATTTATTTTAAAAATTATTAGAAAGTTAAGTTTAGTCCGGCCCCGTAAAATACGGGTAAAGGGTAACTTCGTGCACTGTTCGAATAAGAACCGAGACTTAAGTTATTACCAAATTCCGTTGTTTCAGGATCGATAAATTTCAACTTAGAGATAGTGATCAGATTTTGGCCAATCAATGACACTCTTATTTTTTGTATCCCTGTTTTCCTGGTTACCTTTCCGGAAAATGTATAACCTATATTTATATTTTTCAACCTTGCATAGGCAGCATTAAATTTATACAGATCAGAACCTGTTCTCCAGTTATACGTATTCGATGAAGAACCTATTGCGGCAAGCCTTGGGAACCGCGCGTCCGGATTTTCAGGAGTCCAAAAATCTGTTTGATGATCATATAAGGTTGCCCCATAGTTATAATGGAACGGCTCCACAAGCTCACCCCGCAGAAACTGATCTCTTTTTGCTACACCCTGTATAAATAATTGCAAATCGAAACCTTTAACCTCGATCGTATAGTTAAAACCAAATGTGTATCGCGGAAAAGGATTTCCCAAAACTCTTTTGTCCTTATCATCAATAATTCCATCGGCATTCAAATCCTTAAATTTCAAATCACCCGGACCAACCACTGCCCCGGGAATTTTTGGGGATTTGTCAATATCGGCTTGATTCTGGAAAAAACCATTCGTTTCATAACCATAATACTGGGTGACAGGCTGACCCACTTTTCTTATCAATTGAAATACATCCTGGTTTACAATCTGCTGTGTTGTGCCGCCGGTTAATGCTAATAATTTATTTTTGCTATCCGCTATATTCAGGCTGAAGGTTTGCGTAACCACGCGCCCTCTCAGCTTATAATCTACTGTAGCCTCCCAGCCCTGGTTCTTCACTTTTGCAACATTATAATCAGGAAGCGCCGCACCAAAAATTTGTGGGACATCATATCTTGGTTGTAGGATATTGCTGGTAATTTTATTGAAGTAATCAAAGGATATATTAAGGCTATTATTAAAAAAACCTACGTCAGTTCCTAAATTCAAAGTCGCTGCTTTTTCCCACGTTAAATCTTCATTACTTAACAGAAAACCTGCGCCACCTACAGACACATTATTGAAACCATAAGCGCTTGGATAATTAAAATACGTAGTTTGATACTGATAGGAACCTACATTCTGATTTCCCAAAACGCCATAAGTTGCTCTCAATTTAAGACTGTTGACAACCTGCCTGATATGATTCATAAACGATTCATCCGACACAATCCACCCTAAATTTGCAGAAGGGAAGAAACCTGCCCTTTTACCTTTGGCAAACTTTGAAGAAGCATCTTCGCGAAAGGTTCCTTCGAAAAGATACCTGTTTTTAAAGGAATAGTTGAGCCTTCCGAATAAAGAATTAATGCTGGACTGATCCACTCCCAGACTATTGTACGAATTAACCGGGTCAACCAAAGTGCCTGTGGTGGGTGTTCCCAAATACGGGTCTGTTAAAGTTTTTTGTAGTTGAAAACCGCTTCCGCTGAAGTTTTCATTTGATGCCCCAACCAATACTTTGAAAGAATGATCCTTAATATCTTTGGTATAATCTGCATAAAGCTGGGTATTTAGCAAAAGTGATTTATAATTGTTATCAAAAACTGTTCTGTCATCACCATATACACCGGAAGGCTGATAATTAACTTGTGTCCTTTTAAAAAAGTTTCCGTTATTCATGAGTGTCCCTCCAAAAATACCGGTCAGCTTCAAACCTTTTGCAATCGTCAATTCGCCATTTACATTTCCAAAAATTTCATCGTTATCAGCCTGGTTATAACCTCCCTTTTCCAGCACGCCATACTCGTTATATTGTGAGGCCACCGAGTTAGTGAGATAATTACCGGCTGAGTCTTTCCAGTTAAAATTTAAGGGAACACGGTTGGCATCAGCAAAAATATTATTGTCTCCAACGGAGTTCGTTTTATTGCGGGTCTTTGTATAATTAAGAATAATGTTGGCTTTTAATCTGCCAATAACAGACGTTTCATTCAACCGCAGATTATATTTGGTATAACCGAAAGGGCTACCAGAGCCGCCATTGCCTATAAGATTACTTTTTTGATCCTGGTATCCTCCTGAGATAAAATAAGAATTGGTAGGGCCACCACCACTGATACTTAAATTGTGAGACTGTAAAACGGCATCATGTAAAAGATGTTCAACATCCCATGTTCCATTTCCCTGGTCCTTTAATTGTTGGATTTGCTCAGGGGTATATACAGGTGGCAAGCCCGAATTGATCAGCGACAGATTTTTATAGTAAGCGTTATCGGAAGCACTTACTTTATGCACCAAAACCTTTGGTACCTGGGTTCCGTAATTACCATCGTAACTTATGGTTGGTTTCTGATTAAGCCTTCCGCTTTTTGTTGTTACCAGTATCACCCCATTTGCTGCCCGCGAACCATATATGGCTGCCGAACCTGCATCTTTCAAAACTGAAACACTTGCTATATCATTGGGATTAATTGTGTTAAGATCACCACCAATGATGCCATCTATTACTATCAGCGGATCATTGTTACCCAGGGTACCAACACCCCTAATATTAATCGTAACATTACTTCCCGGGTCAAGTTGACTTTGCTGAATGATTAAATTGGGCGACTCTCCCTGCAGCGCCTGTAAGGTATTTAAAACCGGCTTGTTTTCAATATCTTTTGATGATATCTGATTGACAGCTCCTGTCAGATCTATTTTCTTCTGGGTTCCGTAACCCACCACTACCACATCACTTAACTGACTGGTTTTAGCAGTTAATGTTACATTTAAGACTCCGGAAACAGGAACAGGTAAGCTTTGTGTAATAAAGCCCACATAAGAAAAGACTATAGTTTCGTTCCTGCGGCCATTCTGAAGAGGAAGGGAATAGTCTCCGTTATCATCGGTAGTTACCCCGGTTTTAGAGCCCTCAAGGATAACACTAACTCCTGAAATTGGTGCTCCCGTATTGTCTTGTACCTTACCCCTGATAACATTCGGATTTTGTGCATCGGCTGAATTGTACACCGCGGTTAAAAAAATCGTTAGCATCAGAAAGAGCAGCGACTTTTTGGCGTAAATAAAATACCTCAGCATTGGTTTTAAGAAATTCATTTGGTAATATTTAATAGTTAAAAATTGATTAATGTGATTAGCCTGTAAATTTTATTTGATTTGTCAGGGGAATGAACCTTTCAGCGCATATAACTTTTTTTCGCTCTTTCTTTTCCAATACCTTTCAATATCTTCAAGAGATTTCCCTTTCGTTTCAGGGATTAGCTTTATGGTGAGCCATAATGCAGGGGCACATAATACTGCAAATGTCCAGAAGGTGGCAGCAGGTCCCCAGCTTTCACTTTTTAGCATTAAGGGAGTTAACTGACCAACAAAAAAATTAGCGACCCATAGGGATAAAGTGGCCAAAGACATAGCACGGCCCCTCACTGCATTCGGAAATATTTCACTGATGATTATCCAGCTTACCGGACCGAAGGAAAAAGCAAAACAAGCAATAAATAATAAGATGAAAGTCAATATCCATGGCCCTTCAATGATATTTAGCCGAAATAAAAAGCCGATTACTATAAGAGAAAAAACCGCTCCCGATATGCCTAAAATCAACAGCGGTTTCCTGCCCCACTTATCCACTGTGAAAATGGCTACAAAGGTGAATAATACGTTGATGATACCGATAGTTACCTGTCCGCCTAATGCTGCTCCAAGTCCAAAACCTGCTTTATCAAGGATAGACGGTCCGAAATAAATAATCGCGTTGATCCCTGATACCTGTGAAAGAAACGGAAGTGCCAGCCCGATTATTAATGCTACTCTATAAACGGGTGAAAAAAGTTCTTTGATACTCCCGGCATCTCCCCCGGTGCTTTCGAGGATTTCCTTTGCTTCCTGCTGTGCCGATTCAACTGTATTTATTTTCTGCAGATATTTTAAGGCTTCATTCTCCCTGCCATTGACTAATAACCACCGGGGAGATTCAGGTACCAGGAACAAAGCAATCAGGAAAATAAAAGCAGGGATTAAACCAATACCTATCATTGAGCGCCACACATCCCGGGTAATGATATAATTGAACCAACCAACAAAAGATTCAGAAGCAGAAATCCTTACCAAATAGGCATTTGTAAAATAAGCGGCAACTATTCCGAGGGTTATTGCAAGCTGATATAAAGTAACCATCCTTCCCCTGAAACTTGAAGGCGAAAACTCTGCGATATAAAGCGGACAAACCATTGATGCCACCCCTATTCCTAAACCGCCAATAAGGCGAAACGAAATTAAAAGAGAAGCACTTGCCGCCAGCATGCATCCAGTTGCTGAAATAAAGAATAAAGAGGCCGATAAGATCATAATCCTTTTCCTGCCATATCTGTCACTCAGCTTTCCGGCAGCAGCCACGCCAAGGATACAACCTAACAAAGCTGAACTGACAAACCATCCCTCCATCAATAAACTAAAATGAAAATCCTTTGAAACAAATTGCAGAACTCCTGAAATAACTGCAGTATCAAATCCAAACAGAAATCCTCCTAAAGCCGCAATAAAGCAAACAAGGAAAAAATATTTTTTGTTCAGGATCGTTTGTTTTTGATTCATCATGGTGATTGTTAAGTGATTGAATACAATACTTTTTAGTTAAGATCTCAAACCAAACTTTTGTTTTAATTCCTATACTTATAGCCGTTTTCTGAAAATAGAAATCCTGCTTATTGATCGTTTTACTGTTGATTCACTTTTCTGTGCCCTTAAATTCCTTTTAGTCACTTAATAAAAGCCTTTATCACTTTTACCATTTTACCGCTCTCATTGATCAATTGATAAGATTGGGCAGCGGCCGGGATAATAAAAGTCTCTGCATAATTGAACCGGTTTTCCGTTCCATCAATTGTTCTTACGATTATAGATTCACCCTCTACCAGCATCAATACATGACAGGAATTGTTAGTTTTTACCGTTACTTCATGAATAAATTCTATCCTGTGAACATCATAAAAATGCTCTTTGTGTGTAGGCAGATGAATAAGCCGGTAATCCTCTTTTTCTTCAATAACAACCGGAGATGATACCAGTTCTTCCTTCACCCTGCTTCCTTTCCGTTTAAAATCAAGATTATTGAAAGCATGTTCGATGTTGATTGGACGCGGGTTTCCTTGTAAATCGGGGCGCACCCAATCATACATTTTGAAAGTAAAAATGTAGGGAGTTGCGCTAATTTCCAGCACCAGGTTATTAACTCCGGCACTATGAATGGTTTGATTAGGAATTAAGAAGAAATCATGTTTGTGACAAGGGTGCCATTGCACATATTGTTCAATCTCTATTGACTCGTTCTTTTCTGCGCTTTCTTCAAGGGCGTTACGAAATTCAGATGGATTAATGTCTTCCCTGAAACCCAGGTACACCCCGCCACCTTTTTTACAATCCAGGATGTAGTAGGTTTCATCCTGCGTGATTCTTTCACCAAAATACTCTTGAATATAGGATAACGACGGGTGGCATTGAATAGATAGATTCCCCCCCTCAAATGTATCCAGGAAATCAAACCGGATGGGGAATTCATCCTGAAATCGTTCGGAATCTTTACCTAAAACTTCCCCGGAATTATTTTCCATTAACCAGTCGAAAGAAATTTCCAATAAATTCCCATCACTTTCAAACACCAGCCCGTTCTCTGGTGTAATCAACTCAAACGACCACGCATAATTTATTTCGTTCTTATTTAATGCAGGAAAGTGCTCTTTCAGCCATTGCCCGCCCCATGCACCGGCTTCAAACCAGGGCCGGACCCGTATGATGCCGTGGCTTAACAAATCAAGTCCTTCCTCTACAGATGATTTGAAAGCCCAGCTTATTTTGTCTTTCCATTGTGCATCAGCAACTACTGAAATTTTCTTTTTTATTTCTTTGCGATGTTCCTTTAATACTACCCAGTCTACAAAATAAAGACGCTTGTACACCGAAGCCCAATCTGCCTTTTTGGATGTTCCAATATTATTCCCGGAACCCGCTCTTAAACGGTACTGTATTTCATTTTTCGGAAGATCAACATATAGTATAGGCGAGTGCCAATCACAAAGCCCGGCGCCGGTTCCGATTACTATTATCAAATCATAACCACTAACTTTACTGTCTAAATTTTTCAAGTCTTTTATATGGTAAAAGTCCTCCAAGCGCAGTTGAGTTTTAGTACCCCATACTGAATCCGGTTCTCCCAGGTAAGGGGTTACCAATTTTTCTATTTCATCTTCATCTTTAAGGAAAGCAGAGGTTTCATACCATAAAACCTTCCTGTACATTTTCTTAAAACATCTTGCCAGATTTTCTCTGATCACCGTCCAGTCGTTTCCGTTAAAGCCATCAATCCTCAGCGTCTTATGGTTGGCCATCCATCTGGAAAGCAATTCATAACCCGTAAATATTTTTCCATGGCCCAGGCTACAAAACGGATATAAGTTATACTCACTTTCTTTTTGTTCAATTTCTTTAACATTTATTGGTAATAATTCCTGCGTTGATTTACGCCAGGAGACTTTAGCTACTGTGTTGTTCATCTTTTCCGGGTTAACATTCTGGAATAATCCGGCAGCCCCTGCAATAGCCGATAATTCCATCTTATCTGAAATTTTTATTGAAATTGGGATATTCAGTTTATCTCCCAACGCTTTATTTAATGCGGGCAAAAACAGGGTTGAAGATCGGGCAATACTGCCGCCAATTACCAGGCAATCTGCCTGAAAGGATTGAATCCATGGCGTCAGTAATTCAGCTATATTTTCAGCTAATTTTAAAAATACATTTCCTGCTTCCCTGTGATTATTTCTTCCGGCCCTGGCTGAAATTTCTTTAACGGTTAAACTTTCACCGGTAATATTTTCAAATCTTTCCATTATCCAGCGTGAAGAGATGTAATCTTCAGCAATTCCACTTTTAAACGGACAGTTGTAGAGAAAGCCTCCTTCCGGTACACCTTCCCCGCCAAGCATTAGCTGGTTTTCTTTTATAAAACAGGCACCGAGGCCCGTCCCCAACGTTATGGCGATTACTCTTTTAAAACCTTTTGCTTCCCCGCAAATGCATTCACCCAAGCCAAAACAGGAAGCATCATTTTCAAAAATAACCGGAAGGTCATATTCGATATTGAGCTGGCTTTTTAAAGCCTCTTTAATATTCAATCCGTAGAGCGCATTATATTTATTTACACCCTTCATTCGTGAAATTCCCTGCGCGTAATCAAAAGGACCGGGCATTGCAATTCCGATCCCTTCTAAAGTATGTCCGTTTAAATTCTGCAAGGAAGTATCAATGGCATCAGCCCATTCACTTAAAATCATTTCGGCACTTCCTGATGAGTGAACTTTCTTCCTGTTAAAAGAATTATCCAATATTGAAGCCGCATCACCTGCCTTTACCAGCGCCGATGAAATATGAGAGCCTCCAATATCGACTCCAAGTATCACTTTGTCAGTATGTTTGAACATATTTTAAAATAAGAAAAAAAATTACGTCTTTTTAATGTCTATTGAATAAGTAAACTTGTCAGATCTGTAATAACCTACGTTGTATTCAGTAGGACGATCCCCGGCATCATACACAAATCTTTCACGAAAAAGAATCGGATCTGACTCTGAAATTTTCAATTTTTTGGCCATTTTACCTGCCAGCATCGCTTTAATATTTTCTGAAGATCTTTTTACAATAATTCCAAACTTGTTTTCCAGCATGGTATATAACGGCATTTGAAAGTCATCTTTATTATCAAGTCCTATCCGGGGATGAAAATAGCTTTCAAAATATACAATGGGTTCACCGGCAGTGCCTTTTAATTTTGAAAGTTTCAGGACCTTCCT
>Ga0157370_10000974_pt1 | contig 36270 bp, 42 predicted proteins | sample C35metaG_FD_113463 | JGI IMG/M metagenome (GOLD analysis project Ga0157370, IMG submission 113463) | Corn rhizosphere microbial communities from Kellogg Biological Station, Michigan, USA - C3-5 metaG | ecosystem: Host-associated > Plants > Roots > Rhizosphere > Soil | place: USA: Michigan... | reverse complement strand
GTTCGATCCCCGCCGGGCGCACCAATTTTTAGTTTCAGCAAGTATCAATTCTTACCAAAACCATTGATATCACTACTATAACAAACTCTGATTAGTTTCATAAAGTATCAAAACGTTCCACCAGTTACCGTAATCTTTACGGTATTTTTTCCAGTACAATCTAATACCGCAATAATTCATACCGTAAAAAACCTATATTCTTTTGCTTTATAAGTTATTTTTAACCTGTATTTAACTAAAATTATTGAACATTTTTAGTACGATCATTTGTACTAGAAGGATTTTTGCCGATTAAATTATGTTCACTTGGATCAAAAAAAGATATCTAACTTTTAAAAATTAGACTCAAATTAAAAAGCAGAAGAAATATTTTGTAAGATTGAGCTAACATTGTAAGTAGTAGGCCTATTTAATTGGTCCCTAAAATATTAAATCCCTTACTGAAAAATTGAGAATCAACAAATGAAAGATTGGGTCTATTTCTACATCGAGCACACAATCAAATATGGTGAGCCATTTTACAAAGAGATAGGATGGTCATTAGGTTTAAGGAATAACTTTATGGTAGTAAGTTTAATAAATAGCTGACATAGGATTGATTAAATAATTTTAGAGGGATCTTAATATGTGTGCAAACTATGAACCGATATCAAAAGATCGAGTGCACTTACTTGATCTATTCGAGCCAACATTCGACTATAAAGATGATGTTTATCCTGGTTACGACTGCCCTTTAATTTTTAGCAACAATGGGAAAATAGAATGGCGTCAGGTTAAATTTGGGTTGATACCGAAATGGAAGCACGATTTAAAATATTCTCGTTTTACATACAATGCTAGAACAGAAACTGTGGCTACACTTCCGAGTTTTAGCCATGCTTGGGCTAAAAGCCAGTTTGCCTTGATACCAGTCGAAAAGATTTATGAACCAAAATATGTGGACGGGAAAGCAGAACGTTGGGGAATATACCGTGAAGATGGCCTACCCTTTACTGTGGCTGCCATTTATGAATCTACAATAATTGACGGACAGCAAGTTAGGTCAATGTCTATGTTGACAATCAATGCTACTAATCACCCTTTAATGAACCAGTTCCATAAACTCGAAGACGAAAAGCGATCTATCATCGTCATTCCTGAAGAATATCGTAATGACTGGCTAAATTGTAAAAAAGAAGATGCTTTTCGGTTTTTCTTTGAAATGCCAGTCGCCGAGTTTACTTCAAATTATTTTCCAAAAAAAAATAAATAAAATAATAGAAATAATAACAACTGCACTCGGCAGTTGTTATTATTTCTATTATTATCAATAATCGGTATCAAATAATTGTTGAATCACTACCGCAATAGCTGCAAATAAAGCTGTGATTGCAAGCTTGCCGTACCAAATTCCGAACCAAAGTTGTTGTTGAAAGCCAAGTCTGTAATTCTTCTCTCGCAAACCAGCCCAATCCAAAATATCATAACCTTCTGGTTTTAATGAATAAAATTCCAATAATGGATAAAAACAGAAGCTAAGAAATATACCAAAGATCAGATAGAACCAGATTTTAGAATAGTCAGTATCTACATAGAATCTATATAAAAAATAAGCGCTTATCGTCCAGATTATTATATAAATTAAAGTATAAATTGCAGTCTTTAAATCAAAACCAAATTTTATACTAAAATAAAATATAATTGCTGCCGTTATGATAAATAAATATGAAAAAATTCTCATTAATATGATTTCCTAAAGGGGGGGGGTAAATAGTGAAAATCAATACTAGAAATTTTTTTATAATGATAAAACACCCTATTTGTAATCAAATATTTCAAAAAAATTGTCATTTTAAAAACATTATCGGTCTCCATAGAAAAAGAATAATCTGTCTAAAGTTATAATAATTATTATCAATTATAAAATAAAATTGATTATAAATATGATTATAAAATAATTTTTAATTATAAATAAAATAGAATAAAAACAATATGTTGAAAATAAAATCTAAATTATTTATTATTTACTTTTATTATTTTTTTGAGTAACAATCGTTAAAATATCGATTATATTTTAAGGAAAAATGATTAATAAAAAATGTATTATATACCGCATATTAGAAATAGTTTCTTTTAAAATAATTTTTTAAGTGATACAAAAGCAAAATCTTTATTAATTCTATATGTTCATTTTCTGACCAACGGTGGGGGTTAAGCACGTCAGTTTGTGACTTCTTCTTGTTTATCCACAATTTTTTTAATTTGAATTTAAAGCAAGCTCTAGCATATCATCTTGATTATGTAACAAAATCAAGTTAGGGGAATGCTATGAGCGAAATTGCACCATCCATTATCCAGATAAAGCCGTATTTACAAGGTGCTGTTTTATCTGATGTTATATCTATTAAGCTAGTTGTACCCTCAACTCATATGCTTGTCCCTTATGCTTTAGAAAAGATTTCTGCAGGCTTCCCCAGCCCAGCACAAGATTATGTAGATAAAGCGCTCGATATGAACGAGCACCTAATAAAAAATGAAACCGCAACATTTATTGTCAAAGTTGCTTCGCTATCGATGCTCAACGCTGGTATCGATATTGATGACGAGCTCATTGTCGATCGTAGCCTTAATGCAAAACACGGCGATATTGTCGTGGCACTAATCGATAATGATTTCACAGTAAAGCGTTTAATGATTGATGAAAAAGGACAATGGCTAAAAGCAGAAAATCCGGACTATAAAAATATTTATCTATTGGATGGCCAAGAACTAATTATCTGGGGCGTTGTCACCTGCATCATTAAAATGATAAGAAAATCATGAAACATGAGAATAAAGTCTTTTTCTTGATTGACGTCAATAACATGTACGTTTCATGTGAGAGAGTCTTTGATCCTAGTCTAAACAATAAGCCAGTCATTGTTCTTAGTAACAACGATGGGTGCGCCGTAGCACGCAGCAATGAAGCAAAAAATTTAAATATAAAGATGGGAGTACCTTTATTTCAAATTACAGATATTGTTCAGCAGCATAATGTAATCGTACTTTCAAGCAACTATGCAATGTATGCAGAAATGTCCAGACGTTTTCATACGATCCTTGGTTCATACGTAACAGATGAAGAAGTTGAGCCGTACTCTATTGATGAGTGCTTTGTTGATTTTTCTGCTTATGAAAAGAATTTCGATCTTGAAAAGGTCGGGCAACAAATGCGGCAGCAAATATGGAAATGGCTTGGTTTACCAGTATGTGTTGGAATCGGCAGAAGTAAGACAGAATCTAAGATTGCTAATCACATTGCTAAAAAGAATCCTGGCTTTAACAGTGTGTGCGATCTGGTGTCCATGGATCCGTGCAACAAAGAATATTATTTCGCTCAAATCGATGTTAGTGAGGTTTGGGGAGTTGGGCGTAAGCACGCAAAAAAACTACATGGTATGGGAGTTAAGACTGTTTTAGATTTAGCATGTACTGAAGCACGCGAAATGCAGCGGCAATTTTCTATCGTTATGTCGAGAACGATTAATGAATTGCAGGGCATCTCATGCATTGAAATTGAAGATACCCCACCATCAAAAAAGCAAATAATAAAATCTTGTTCATTTGGTACAAAAGTTACTGAACTCTCTGATTTGAAAGAAGCAATAGCCATGCATGCACAAGAAGCTTGCAAACGTTTGCGTGATGAGGAGTCGCTTTGTGGCTGTCTCCTAGTGTTTGTACAATCAAGTCCATTTGATGAAAGTGCCCCTTATTATAATAAATCAATCACGGGTTCGTTCTCTGAACCCACGGATTGTGCTACTGATTTTGTAAAAGCTGCAGTACGCATGATTGATGAAATTTATAAAGAAGGTATCAAATATAAAAAATGTGGCGTAATACTTACAGGTCTTGAGCCAAAGTCTGGCCACACGTATGACCTATTAACCGACTTTGCACACATAGAGAAAAAGGAATGTTTAATGAAGGCTATGGATGGTATCCATAGCAAGTTTGGAAAGATGAAACTAGGTGTTGGACCATGTTATGTGCCGGGTCGAAATTGGTCGATGAGTAGGGATAAATTAAGTAGAAATCCTTTCAGATTTGATCAATTATTAGTTATTGAGAATTAAAAAAGAAAAATTTGGACTTGTCTTTTTTAGAGAATCAAGAAGATATAAACTAGTCAAATACTATTTATTTGAAAAAAAAGATCATGTCACAAGATAAGATAATTGATTTACAAAATAGAGTTAAAGAAATAATTCAAATCACAAACGATATGGAAGCTAAGAAAGAATACTTAGATTTACAGAAGAATTCCGATCCTTATGAAACCGCATATACCTTGCATGACCTTCGAGGAAATTTAAAGGTGGATTCATTTAGCACACCTTTTTATCTGGAATTATATACAGATGAAGATTTTGAACAACAAGCAAATAATTTAAAAGATCTAAAGGTTAAGTTATTAGCTATTAAAAATAATATCTTTCAGAATAAAAAAACACCCGTAAACTTTGGTGATTTTATTAGAGATACACTTAAGTTCAGCCAATACTATTTCAATATTAATTTAACAGATGAAAAAAAAAATAAAGAATATTTATTAAAAGTCTATGATTATATAAAGAGCAAAAATGGTACCTTTGATAGTATTGGTACAATCAAAAATTACTTAGACAAAAATGAATATGATGAAACAATACTTTTAAAATTTTTTGATTTTTTTAAGAAAAGTATTAGTGGCACGAAAGAAGAAAAAGATAAAATTGAGAGAGATATTATTGATCTTCTTTATGATAAAAAAACACAACAACTCAATAATGAAGTAGAAAAATTAACTGAGTTATCTAGAGGTGTAAGAGAAAAGATAGGACTAATCGAAGATCAAAAATTAATTTTTGCACATCAAAATTTTAGTAACAAACAAGATAGACCAATTCGTCATTTATCTAGGGCAATTAATGGAATTTTTATATTTATAATCTTATCTTTGATTGCTCTATTTTGTTACTTTACAATCACAAAAGATGAAATCAACTGGCGATCTTATATTTTTTATCTTTCGATCTACATAACATTAACAGGTTATTTAACTTACTTGATTAAAGAAAGAGTACGTTTATTGAATATAAAAAGTTATTGCGATAAAACATGGTTAGAAATTACAGCACTATCATACTATATGGCGGAATTTAAACCAGATGAAGTTGTTAAACTGAAAATGCAATTAGCTGATAAGTACTTTGCTGGACCAAACATTGAAAGTTCCAATATTAAAGAGTTAAGCCCTGAATTAACTACAAGCTTAATAATGGAACTTCTTAAAACAGGAAAGGATCAGGCCTCGAAATAAAGCTTAAAATTAAATAGCTTTAACACAGATCCCAATACTCACATTACTATTGATCGTATGTGCTGTGCATCCTGATAGCAGAATGCACAGCAATAAAGCTTTATACATCGATTGGCACCATGTCTACAGTTTGGCCAGCGAGCTCATGATGACAGTCAGATAAGAATTGAATCTTTCCTTCAGTCAAAAATAAATGACATCGGCTTGATGGGTAATGATCATTAACAAGTAAAGAAGGCGTAAACGTTGGCTTATTTATATCGCCGTTAAAAACCCAAATACTGCCATTGTGATGTGCACCTTCTTTCACATGGAATGGATGTAAATATTTACACCCAGGGCACTTAAACATATAGATGCCACTGCTCCAGTACTCAAGATAAGGAGTTAGCTCAGTTACAGATTCAGCTTGAGTCATTTAAATCACCACTCGATTGGCGATCCAACCATAGAAAAATTGTTCTTGGCTTTTATTGCGCTCACAGATTTCAATGTAACGCTGACCTTGCATTATATTAAGTACACGCACTAATACTTTCTCGCCATCTTTACCACGTTTGGCCAAATATGTTTTTAGAGCCCCCAAAGTTGTAGATCCATAAACACCATCAATCACAAGATCGGGAAAACCAGCCTTACCTTGGTTATTGAGCAAGTTTAAAGCACGTTGTAAGAGTGGTTTTGCAAATCCTGTACCGCAATTTACACCAGTATCTAAAAGCTCTTCGGCCACTGCCGAGCTAATAGAGTTCACTTGGTCAAATCGTGGAGCTGTCCAATACTGTTTTTTATAAATAGCTTTGGCCTCATCAAGTGGTAAATCTTTCATGTTGCCCTTAAAGCCATTGGTACGTGCTACGGCTTCAGTAATACCGTATTTAGTTGCACCCCCTCGATCTGCTGGGTTATTCACATACCCACCTTCGCGTTTAATGAGTTCTTCAAGATATTGTTCAATGTTCATTTCGGTTTCCTTTAGATGTAAAAAACCGCCCGAAGGCGGCATTAACTGTTTTCGATATCATTTCTGGCTTTCTTAACTTCTTTGATTACCTCAATAATCGTCTTTCCTTCCTGTTTGTTGATAAAGTTAAATGTCCACCGGACCAAAGCCCAACCGGGAATACCACAAACAAAGAAGAATCCACCTAGTGCCATCATGCCCCAAACATCTGTAATCCATTCATGAAGGCCCCATTTCACGATGATGAATGAGCCGCCAGCCAAACTTGAGACAACCGTACAAATGAGTCCTACGGCCCATTCCTGCGGTGAGCGTGGCATACGCGTCATTAATACAACGGCAGCAACTAAAGCGACTGCTAAAGTCACCACAATTGCCACCCCATAAAATTTTAAAAGTGCTGTTAAACCGCTAGTGGAAACTGGTTCCATTTATCTCTCCAGAAAATTTAGGTAATAAAAAAGCCCTGATCTTTAATAGATTCAGGGCTTTTAGTAATTTGTTGAGTATTAATAGAACACCTTTACTGACCATGTATAATCGCCAGAAAAATTAATCGAAGTATTGGTGATATTAGAAACTCTAATAATAGCTTTCGTTAAATCTGCAGGATTTACATAAGCATTCCAAACAAGTCCCATTGGTAATGCAACTGAAGGCGCAGTATTGATAATAGTTTTGCTATCAGATGCTGAAGGAACGAGGTTGACAGTTCTCTCGACAGATGAAAATGCGGGAATTACTGAGAAATTCAGGGTTGCTCCAGATGTATGTGCCAACGTATATGCACCACCTTTTTGCTGTAACTTTAGATTTGATGCAATGTTTAAAATCTGATTAGCACTAGATCCGGTAGCGCTGAATGTAAATTCTCGATCAGCTGTTTGATTTAATACGAGCTGCCCCACCTTAGTTGCACTACCAATTGAAATCTCTCCAAAAAACTCACTGAGAGTTATACGGCTGCCAATTGCACTTGGAATGTATGAAACAATATTCGTATTATCTGCATTATTTTTAAAATTCGGGTGACTCATATTTTGATAGAAAATACGTGATGCTTTCAGCCCAGCTTGATGCCATACCCCTCCGCCATATTCTGTATATGCAGTAATATCATTACCAATCCCAGTGAACACAGCATCAAAATTACTATTAGCAATTCCTAAAGTCCCATTATTTTGAGCAATTATGTAGCCATGGTTTTGAGAACTGACATCACGATATAGTGTAGAGTCTTCTATAATGAATCCATTTAAGCCATTTGCAGTTGCTTCAAACCAAAATTCAACACATTTGTTATCGCCACTGATGGGGTCTGTTGCAAATAAAATACCATTCTTTTTATTCTCACGACTTCGTAAGAAGAATCTAGATAAATTTCCTCGTTTGTAAACAAAACCATTTCCACCATGAAGTCCGACATAAACATTTTCAATGTATTTTCGATCTAACCCATCAGCTACCAAGCCATCTGTAGTATCACCTTCGATAACTACATTCGGGCGAATACTAATATCTCGAATTCCGCATTTTAAGAGTGTGACAGTTGCTGGTGCTAGTTTTAAAAGTACCGTATTTTCAATCCCTTGACCAAAAACATGGACTCGAAAAGTAATATTTTTTGAATACCCATAATTGCCACTAGGGATATTTAGTGCCATTCCTTTGTCATAGGCATCTGCTTCAGCGGCAATTATGGCATCAGACCAATCATTACCAACAACAAGGTTTTTATAATTGGTTATATGTAAATACTTCGCGTTTATTTCTTTTTGATTAAGATCGCCATCTATCACGTCAATCGCATTAACTGTTGTCATATTGAATATCCTTTATTAAAAAAATAGCCCAAAGGGGGCATAAGTTGATTAGCTAATGTTGTTGCAGCCGCTTCGACTACATTATTTATTTGACTGTTCATGCATGCCGCTCTCCAGATCATAGGTAAAAAAGCACCCATTGGGTGCCAAGTAAACAATTTAAATTAAGCTTCAGAAGTACTTTGAGTAATCTGATTTGAATAGTTCCAGACTGTGTTTTCCCATACATCACGTACAGCGATACGAATATAATATGGGGTTGTTGGTTGCAATCCTCGAAAAGTAGTTGTTAATTCTGTGCCAGTCCACGTAGGCGGCGTTTGTGTAGGATCAAAATTAGAAGTGCTGCTGAGCCATACCGCATAATCCTTAAGGTCTGGTACTTCGCTCGGTACCCAATTCACTGTAATTGAATCAACAGTAGCAGCTGTAAAAACATTGAGGAGTACAGGCGGTACCGGATTGCTAATACTTAATTCCGCAAAGGTACTGATCTGATCTCCATTTTTACTGGCTACACGAATTGTATAAGCACGGCCTATTCCATCAGTCTTAGCCTCTTCAATTGAATAGCTATAATCCGTATTGGTTGTATCAACCTCCCGAATCATTGCACCATTTGACCAGACTTGTACCCGATAGCCATCTGCACCGGTTGAGCTTTGCCATTGAACTTTAAACGTAGTACCAACAAACGGTGATTGTAGTGACAACCCTTTCACACCTGCAGGACGTCCACCAGATAATGTATAGCTGTATGCCGTTACCTCATTTAATGTTTGCTCTTTACGTTCTAGGCCATTAAAGCTTGTGAACTTCAAGAAGATCTGTTTGCCCACCAGATTTTCATTAAAAGGATAATTAAAGATAGCCCGATCAAGACGTACAAACGGCTCACCCGCACTATGAATCGTGGCATCATCAAAACGGCCACGTAACACATCACTCAACGTATAAAGCCCAGATCCGTTTAAAGTGGCCACCTGATAATTGAAATACTCGTCACCGACTTTACAAAGCGTTTGGTCGGCTTGCGCATCTTGTAAAGTGCCGCTAAAAATCTGGCTCACCGTATTGAGTTCAACTTGTAACGCTATGTCATCGGCATCAATATCCGTAACTAATTGGCCATATCGTGCAGAACCATAAATAGTACCAATCATTTCATAAGTCGTATTATCCAGACTTGCCCATACATTACAGCCGCCCCAATTGATGCCACTAGACACCGCAACCCACACTTGATTTTTACCGTCTGTTAGATCCAATGGAGGTTCAAAAATAACAGGTGCATTCACATTACCCGGCTCTTCATTTCCGCCTTGGTACCCATTCGAGGCTTGTGAGTCATATTCAATTGCAGATCTTGAACCTATGGCCAATTCTTCTGCTGTGATGGTAAGCTCGCCGTTTTCATCTTCTTCTATGCGTGTAATACGTACAGGAAATTGATCTAAGCCTAATGCTTCATCTGTGATAGTGACGATATCCATAGGCTCTAACCGGCAGTACTTCCAACCCAAGGTGAACTCGTATTCATTACGCACATACAGCAATCGTTGTAAGCGAAGCTGTGCAGCATGGCGAACTATTTTGGGTTCACAAAAATAATGGCTTTCTACTGGATCCTCAGTTCTTAAACCAAACATCTCAATATTTGCTTGGTCCTTGGCTTCAGTCGTTTCTGTGTTGTACTGGTTGTAGCGATTGATGTATTCAATCTGCACATGATTATAGGCATCCGTATCACGGCTACGGCGTACACGTACCGGCTCGTCATCGCTAATAAAATCATCATCAGTTAAGTGATAAACCGGTGTGAGATCCGGCGTAAAAGTAACGCCGTTTCCTGTAATTGCAGAATCGCCAAAAGAACGGATCTTTAAACCGTCTGGACTTGGCACCACTGCACAATTAACAGCCTCGACAATCTCATTAATTGTTTCATATGCTGCCCGTTGCTCTGTAAATGCTGGACTAATTAAAAGATTTGCAGCACGACAATAAGTACGGAACTCTTCTAAATCTGCCATATTTAAATTAGGTGCAGCGCCGTGTCTAGGATGCGTAATAAAGTCTTCAATGACATCAGCCGGATTAGCATCGTCAATAGTTTCTGACAAGGTAATTGTGCTAATCACTTCAAAGTTATGATTTGAAAGGCTGGCACTATTTCCCATCTCGTAATTTGCACATGCTACATATCCTAAAAAAGGATAGTTAATTGCCTGATCCGGATGCTTTGAAACTAACCACCCCCACGGCGGGTTATTATTACCATCAAATAATTCAAACTTTAATTGGTCAATTGGATCTAGCGTAATAGATCCTTCCTGCTTTGGTATGTACTGATCTTTATCAACCCATATTAAGCCAATCTTTTTAATCTGGTTCTCGCATAACCCAAGCATGAGCGAAGCGCTATAACTAAATGTAGTGTTGCTGGTTTTAGTGCTTCCACCCTTACCGCCTGATTTCTCAACAGTAGTATGAGGTGTTGCCAAGAAATCCCCATACCAAAACATATTAGCCGCTACACGGGTTTTACCATACACAAGAGGCTGACAAAGCCCGTAAGCTGATTGTTGAATCCGCATAGAGTTAATACGGGTATCAGTAGTACTAATCGTGGTACCGCCAAATAATCCACCCATTATTTTTTCAGCCTCTTCATACGAAAAAACCCGGCAATTCGCCGGGCTAAACTTCCTTTGGTTCCATCCTGAATGATGACTCCCTGATGGATATAACTGTGAATGACCTGTGGCCACTCAATGACAATTGCACCATGACTGATACACTTGCCGAAATGATATAATACAATGTCACCCGGTTGTGGCGGACCTTCGACTGGATCACATACGCCTTGAATAAGCTCTAAGTAGCGCTGCCCCATCTGGTGCATGTGCCAATCTGGTGGATATGGCCGCGGATCCAAATGATCCATCAGTCCTACTTTCTCGTAGACCTCACAAATCAAAGTTCCGCAGTCTACCCCAACGCCTTTAACACGGCCTTGGTGATGATAAGGTGTACCCAACCATGTAAGCGCCTCTTTTACAGCTTCTATATTTTTCATATCAGTACTGCTTTAAGAAATTGGCAAGGATGATGCCCATTATTCTAAAAAACTTATTTTTTGGATGGAGCAAATATGCTGTAAATGCACCTGGATCATCGCCAAGATAGTAAAACTTATTCTTTTCATTTAGACCGGTTAAGTTATACCAATCTAAAACAGGAATGCCGTAAAGCTTGCCGATAGCTTTCATGATATTGGCGTACGCTTCATTCATTAACCCGACAACATTCGGATCTGTATTGGGTACATTCGAGGTGTTGTACTCGTTATACCACCCACGAATAGGTGTTATTAAGAAGATCTTACAAGCTGGATTAGATGAGATTACATGTTCAATAGAAGCCTGTAATGCACCCGCATATGTAGTTTTATCGAACTGGTCCCCAATTGGTGCAATTTGCCCAACACCTACACCAGTTCTACAGTCATTAGCTCCGCTGGTAATTGTTGTCGCATATGTGTTTGCAAAATTAAATAAACTAATTTCACCTACATAAATTTGTGGCATCGTCCAACCTGAACGACCATGATTATCGATCACACAGCCCAAGATTTCTTTTACAGCAGATTGGTACCCTTCACAGGTTTGGCCTCGTTCAATATGAGAATCAACAAATTGTTGAAGGAAATACCATGTGATTGAATCACCAAAAGTCGCAAGAACCTGATTTAGCCAATGATTAAAAGCATCTGATGACATACTGGAAGCAGGCAACTTGCTATAAAACTGGTCAAAACTGAACTGAAAGGCATAGCTCATATTCGGATTAATTGTGTATTCAGCATCATCAGCCAAGCTCGTAGTGCTATAAACCCCATCATGTCCAGATGTTGCGGAAACATACACAGATTGTCCCGCTACCGAGGTTCTTATACCTATATATTCCCCTACATTAAACTCTAATTGAATTGGGATTTCATTTAAGCCTACTGCAACATTTACCGATACATAACGCTGACGTATAAAATGGGTTCCTGACTTTTTATATACGCCAACTTGTACAGAACCTGAAGCAGTAGCATACGTTGAAAACTTGGTCACGATACCGTCTTTAATCGCAGCTTTTGCTGGAATCCATTGTGCAATACTTGCATTCCCAGATGCAAAAACAGGCTTGTACTGAACCCCAAATCTTTGAAGGCCCACAACACTATCTAAAGTAAAGGTATTCCCATCCACTCTGCTATCGATATATGTAAAAGCGGATGCTATTCCCTCTAGATTGGGGAACATGTGGAAGGCAATTTGTAAAATCGCAGTAGCACCAGAGTTGCTAGAAGTAATGGCAAATGAGGTAGCGTTCGGGTTTGAATCCACATAATAGGATGGTGTGGATGTAGACTTTTGAACATAAGAAACTACACCACCCGCTGTTACAGAAAATGCAAGATATTCCCCTGCATTTAATGCAATGTTCAGGTTATCAAGCTCATTTAAACCAATTTTAGTAAGGCTTACACTGGCAACTGTTCGGCTAAAATTGAAAGTGCTACCTGATAAAGTGAATACCTTGATCGTTGCTGTTCCAGTGGCAACCTTAGATACCAAGGAGATTTTACGAATTACTGTTCCTGCTGCTGCGGGTTTATTTAGTACATACGTTCCTGAAGGTACATTATTTAATGTGGCCCCAGTATTATCAGTCGATCCAATTACTATCTCTTGCCCAATAGCTTTATTGAAATCCTTAAGTTCTGACATCTTATTGTCAATCGATACTTCGACAAACTCTGATGAAGGAACTTCATTTTTTAAAAATTCGATGAGTTGGGTTTGAGCGGTTTTAAACCCCTGCTCAGTAACCCCTGACCCAGTAAACTGGTCGGCATTAGGTAAAGGCATTTTTATCCCCAAATAAAAAGCCCTGCATTTGCAGGGCTTGGGTTAAATTAGATAAGTTAAATTGAGGTTTCTGGAACCGGTACAAATGGTGCACCGCGGAACCGCGAACGATTGTTAAATCGATTAGTGCAAGTATCGAGTCGTTTATCACACCCCGGATAAACCCGAATTGCTTCACCAATTGCTGGCATGTCGAGAAGTGGTAGAGTTAGAAGTAATGCACCTGCTTCATGCATGCGGACGGTGCGCTTAATACCAACATTCGCACCTTCTAGAAACTCTACAACACCTTGAGTAAACCAGCCTTGCGGTTGGCTTAAATCACAAAGAATACGACTAGGTGTACTATTCGGACCAATTGTCGTATTTACGGCAAAATCAGCACTAAGCAGACCACACGCGCTATCAAACAAGGTATTTAAACAACCTGGTGTGTATAAGTTTCTCGGCATCTGTAGTTTTAAGTCATCCACTTCTGAAACCACACTGGCGTTAATTTCATAACGGTCGAGTTCGGGCTCAACAATGCGACCTTCAAATAAAATTAACGTGCCGGCACTTGTATCAGTAGGAGTATTTATATCCATAAAAATTCGTTCAAGCTTGAAACGAGCCCCATCTAAAACGCCGTTATGAAATGCCTGAGCTACAGGCACATCACCGAATTTAGTGCTTTCGTTTGTCAGAATTTTGATAGAAAGATTGTCTACCTCTATACCCAAAGAAAGACTAGTTCCCTCTCGGCTAATGACTGGACCATCAGCAAGAAATTCTTTGCCATTAACCACCAAGCTAAAATCATAGCTTGTATATCGATACTCAATACCTTGTATGGTCGTGAAGGTGTATAGATCTGCCATGATGAACTGATCAGCATCTAACAAGGCTATTAATTGAGGTGATGCTTGTCTCATATCTTAGTTCCTAAAGATCCGATTAATTCAACCTTGTTCGCCTTCCACAACTTATGCATAAAGTTGACATACTGCTGGGTGTCATCTTTAAAGCGGCATCGGTAATAGAAAGTACCCGTTACAGTTACTTCTATACCCTCCTCAATCGGTTGTGAAAGTATGTATTTGCCGTCACTAGTTACCTGTGCCGATGCGGTATTCCACATCAACTTCTCTTGGTTAGAATTCCACATGGTTTTAACTGGTACCTGATTCCACATACTAGGATCTACTTCACCGACAATTTGCTCTTCGGTATTTCCCAGTGGCAATTGACTTGTATACATATCCTTATAAAGCTGAAATGAGGTTGTAGCCCCATCACCAACAAAGGTACAGCTAAACTCATTATCCTCAGGCATCTTATAAAGAAATGAATCAAAGGCCCCACGGCGTTCTAGATAAAACCCTAGTAGTTGCTGCAATTCCTTTCTCCCCTTATTTTCCCGCAAAAATGCGTAAGACAACGAGATTTCATATTTTGGTGTGGCCTGAAAACTCGCTCGGAGTTCTCGGCCATTAATTGAAGTCATGATCTTGGTATTGAACATGGGTGTTAATGAGGCATCCCATTCAAGACCGGGTAATTCTGGAAATAATACGTTTGACACTTATACCTCCTTACTTACCATTTTTACCAAAGCCACGAACATAGCTGTGTAAGCCGCTAGCGACTGCACGACCATTATTTTTTAATAACCGCTCAATGCTCCTAGCATCTACAGCGCTAATATGAATTGTTGGACCAGCACCCCCACCTTCAGCCGCTGCGGCTGCTCCGAAACTTGCACCACTACGCATGGCTTTGCCCATTTCACGAATGGTATTTGCATGTTGTGAAGGTAAAACCATCTCATCTTCATGTAGCTGAGTAACTGGATTCACACCGGATGGAATGTCATAACCGCCTCGAGCAGATTTAATCTTGCCAGCTAAGCCTGCCACTAAACCAAATGCAGCAGCACCGGCACCGACGGCGAGAATTGGTCCAATGTATGGAATGGCAACCATGGCTTTAAATGCACCCGCCATCGCTTCCCAAGCCGACATCATGATGCCCTTGATAGCCTCGGCAGCCTTAAGGCCCAATCGAGCTAAACCACCAGCAGCTGTAACACTGGTACGAGTTGCTTCACCAGCGATTGTTGCCCCCGTTTGAGCCGCTTGGCCAGAAGCCTCGGCAGCCGTTTCAGCACCCACGAAACCAAGTTTTCGGGCTAACTTTATCGCTTGGATTCTCAGCCAGCCTTGGAGCTCTTTAGTAGCCGATTGCAGGGCAAATGCGCCCATGTCAGCTAGCACCGCTTTAGTTGCATTACTCCAAGTCAAGGTGCCATTCATAAGTGATTGAATGCCCTGATCCCAAAGGTTTGCAAGTCGAGAGGTGAATCCGCCGAACTTAGCCTCAAAGTCTTTCATTTCCGCATCACTAATTAAGCCCATAGACTTAGTGTCAGAAACTTTCTGATCTGACTCTAAATCAGACATATTGTTTGTGATTTGGTTTTGATTGCCCTGTTTGCCCGTAATGCCAGTTTGCTCGTTCTCAAGTGCCAGACGTTCTAAAAGTCCTTGCCGTTTAATTTCACGTAATTGATCTTCGAGCTGCTTCTCTAATTGAACCTTGCGAACATTAGAAATTTTCTTTGCATCATATTCGGCTTGGATCCGTGCCGCTTCAATTTCATACAAGCGTTGTGCTTGTTGTTGATAGTTGTCGATCTGTTCTTCACGAGCTTTCTTGTAGTCCTCAAACTCTTTTAAACGAATAGCTATAATCTTGTCTGAAGCATCCTTTTCGGCTTTGACTTTTGCAGCGGCTTTTTCATCAGCAGTCATCTTAGATTTTTCAATCTCATCTAATGCCTTCTGAAGATCTAAAGCGACTTTCTTTTCTTCGGATGCATATTTATACCGAATATCAGCGAGTGCTTTAGCAGCCTGCTCAGCTTGTCGTTGACGCTCTTTAGCCTCTTGCTCAGCTTTAGATTTAGCCGATGCCTTAGATCCACCCTTGTCATCTTTTACACCAGTACCGATACCCTTATTAATACTTGGTGGTGGAGCACCAATACCCAATTTTGGCGCACTTGGTGTTTCTATTTGTTTTGTAGGATCCTTATAAACATAGTTGGTAATTTTTTTGCCACCGGCAGAAGTAACATCAAGAATCCTTTGTCCAGCCGTAACAAGTGAATTTGCCGCTGTTGTTGCCCCGCTGTTCCATGAGTTCTTAAGGTCATTCATTCGGCCTTTCATTTGGTTGGTATAACGTTCAGTAATACCACCTAGCTGAGATAAACCACCCTCCCATGCAGACTTGGCACCTGAGAAATTGAAGTGAAGAATATTATTAACGACACTACCGAAGGTTTGAAATTTAACTTGAAGTACATCTAAACCGAACTGAATGGTGTTGCGTACCATGTCAAATCCAGCCATGAGGCCATTAAATGCAATGATTAAGGCTTGGCAAACTGTAACCACCACAGCTCGGATAATTGCAAATGCAGATTGAATAGCAACCTGTAAACCTGTTGCAACAATACCTAAAGCTCTTAAAGCTACTGATACAGCATCCATGAAGCCAATTTGTGATATTGAACCATCCCCAATATCACTAGTTAAATCTTTCCAAATGCCCCCAATGGTATTAAAGATTTCACCAACAATACCAAATAGACTTTCAAAAATTCCAATAATTGACTTTATCGAATCATCAATACCTTCTTTAGATTCGACTGCAAAAGTCAAAAATCTATTTGCAAGATCTGTTAATGCCGGTGCCGCTTGTGCCGCCATGCGAGTCATTACACCTTGCAACGTAGATTCTATTGTTCCTAAAGCAGTATTGAACTCCTTAGTAGACTGCATGGCTTCAGTGCTCATAATGACACCTAGGTCGTGAGCTTGTTTTGCGTACTCTTTTAATTTTTCTGCATTGTTATCAAGTAAAGGTCCTAACAATGTCGCATCATTCGCAATTGCCTCCATGTAGAAGGTCATTTCAGCCTGTGAGACATTAGCCTTTTGTAAGGTCTGGTAATATTTCTCAAGAATCTGCGGTCCTGATAATCCTTGAAACTCCTTAGCAGTAACTCCTACTTTAGGGGCAATCTTTTCAAAGAAATCAGCCATTTCCCCGCCGCCCGTTTGCATGAAGTCACCAAACTTATCGTTTACATCTTTCATGATGTCCGAAAGTTTATCTTGCTCTACATTTACCTTTCCTGCTGCAAAAGCCCACTCCTGAAACTCAGTAGTATTAGCATTTGCTAAACGTGATTGAATTTCAATTTCTTTTGAGGCTTTGCCAACCGCAGACACTAATTCAGGTATTGCACTAATTGCTTCAGCAGCCGTTCTTGCTATTTCTTCTCCAATACCTAAAAGAAAACCGCCTTTAATGAGTGAAAAGCCACCTGTTAAAGATTCTTTAATGTCATTGCCAACCGTTTTAAACTTATCTGAAATGTTATTAGCAAAATTATTAAGTTCAGAACGCATGCCTGATACATCAATTTTAAGATCTATACTTTCGCTGGTGTTTTCAATTTTTTTTGATGATTCTGATACTATTTTTTCTGCATCTTTCATTCCCTCTTTTAGTTCAGAGGTCTTGGCGCCGACATGTACTTCAACACGGTTATTGTTTGCCATAACTTCCTCACAGGCATAAAAAAAGCCCCTTTAGAGGAGCTATGGAGAAATAAAAAAGCCTTGCGATTGCAAGGCTTTATAAAGTTGATTATGGCAAATTAATTAGCCATATTTTTTTGCAAAATCTTCATCTGAACTACAGAGATAAAGGATACCTTCGATAAAGGCAACAATTGCCGGAATAAAGGTCCAGCAGAAAATAAGATACAAGATACCTTGGCCAACTCTACCCAAATAGAATTTATGAGCCCCAAACCCACCTAGTAGCAAAGCAAATACGCCAGCAGCCACCTTACTTTTTTGCCCAGTGATTCTAACATCTTGCTGTCTTACACCACATTTAGGGCAAATTTCTGCACGAACATCAATTTGTTGGCCACAGGCATAACAAAATTTTGTTTGAGTCATAATTTCACCAATTATTATAAAGTTCGTACAATCTAACAAACTGGTTACTTAATGTCACATTAAAAATATAAGGGCGGCCTTAACCACCCTGCGGGAAACTTTCTAAGACTTCTAGCATATCGTCCTCATCATCATTGGATATTGTCTTAATAGGATCACTTTCCTCAATTCCCATGAAAGCTTCTAAAATACGACAAAGACGTTGTATTCCTATATGTGCGGGAGGATTACTTTGCTGATACGCACTTAATGCTCTTAATCTAGGTAGATCCATTTCATCACGCACATAGTCGTAATCTTTACCCATGGTCAGCACTAAATGCGTGTACAGCTCCTCCCAGTCTATTCCCCCGAGTCACCTGCAGCGCCGTCATCATTTCCTTTAAGACCAGACACAGACATTACAGCTTCCATCACTTCTGTGAGCTGATCCATAAATAGCATTTCTGCAACATCATCACGAGTAATGTCGGGGTAATTTCGCTTCAAGGATTTGTGTGCCACATCAATCACAGTGCCGACATCATCTGGCTTGAATGATTGAAGTGCCGGCAATAGTTTTTCAACCGCACCAAGAGACAATGGAGCAAAAACAAATGGCTGACCATCTACAAGAACTGTAGAGCCTCGAGGGTTTTCAACTTGCTTAAATTGCATTTGGTATTACTCCGATAAATCGATTTTGAAGACACGGTTGAGATCATCAGCCATAGGCTGGAATTCAAACTCAGGAATGTCGTAATCGTCCTGTTTTGAACTGAACCCAAGCTTGTTACTGGTACAACGGTAGAAATTCATGTGCATGAATTTGCCCTTGTAATCACGTTGCAGATCTAATGCAAACTCAGGTGTATAACCCATGTCTAAGTTAGACACGGTAATTGACTTACCGCCTGCTACCGTTGCCGAATATCGGAAGCTGATAAAAACTACTTTCCCAACATCCGCCGTTGCAAAAGTATATGCACCAGTTGCAGCATCTACGCTGTATTGCCCTGCCACTGGTGCTGACGCCACACGTTTAAGTGGAATGGCCTTTCCGTCTGTAACACCTAAATCCTTAACAAAAGTGCCAGCATTTGGAACTACAGGTGTAACCAAGCCGCCTGTTTGAATAGTTTCACCATTAATGGTTTGGGATACTGTCTCAATCCCTCCTTCAGCAACTACACCGCCAAAGAAAATAGAATTTAACAAGGTTCCATTTATACGCCCGAAAGATGCTTTACCTTTAATTGAGCCTTTACCACGTGCAGCATCAACGGCGAACTGTCCACGACCATAGAGTTCCTTTAAATCGAAACTGATATCGACACCTACCGACTGTAATACTCCTACTTCAACTGGTGTAGGATTACTAATCGGTTGCCCATAAACATCTTGAATCGGTGTAGCAAAGATCTTGCCGGCACCAAATAAATATTGAGCCATTTATTTTGACCTCTCTAAAATGACAAAACCGCCATTGAGGCGGTCATAAAATGAATGTTTTGTTAATTGGTTGTGAGGATCCGAATAGGGATAATTGCAATCGCCTGATCATCCAGCATGTTTTCTACTGCTTCATATACTTCTATCGTGCCTTCAATCCAGCAGTGCTCTACCAAACCACCTAAGGTCTGATATTCGCTAAATTCTGGATGTTCTGGTTTTATTGCTTCACGTACACGATCAATAAAGATATTCATCTGTGATGATGGAGGCTTTGCAGTGTCCGACTCATGGATATAGAGATAAACCTCAGCAGCTAGTTCAACTTTTGAATCTAAACCATGTACTGGTACTTCCTGTTGATTACCTTGAGTAATAAACATGGCTGGGCGCTGCTCTGCTGTCACATGGTTAAAGTGACGTAAACGGCGGCTTATCGTAATCAATCCTTCTACATTTGTACTTAACCGATCAAACAACGCTTGATAGATTGCTTCGCTATCCACTTGCTAAACCCCGCTCAATTGCTGCATCAATATTTTTCGGCACAATCTTGGCCACGATATCCAGTGAATCACGCATGAAGCGTAACTCTCTAAAACGAACGTTCCTTGAATGAGCTTTAATATTGACTTGTACCGGTGATATAGGTCGGCCAAAAGCTTGTTTAATTGTCCTAAGGTGAGCCTTAACCCCCATCGAACCATTTAAGCCAAACTCATGAGCAAAAGTGTAAGGAACCAAAGCACCACCAGCTCCCACGGTTCCCTCAATCGAATCCTTATCCTCATCCACCTTAGATGAAACGGATCCACGTAAGCGGCCAGACTGTACATTCAGCCTTTGACCACTCAACATGTCTTCTTGAACAATCCGCTGTAAGCGCAAAGTAAGAGCGTTAATCGTGCGTCTTATTTCAAACCTAACGCGATCATTCATCTCATCAAAGTTGACTTGGCTATCAACACGATAATCGCTCATAGCTTAATTACTCTTTAGCAGAGGCTGTCGATTTCTTTGGCTCAACCACTTCGACAAAACGCTCAAAACCTAAGGGCTTTAAAATATGGATAATGTCATTATCGGATTCTAAAACGCCGTTTTTGATATCGAGGTTTTGACCAGCAATAACAACTTTAGTGGGTTTATAACCTTCGGGTGCCTGATATTTAAAAGGCATGGGAATCTCCTATACGACAAAAGCACCGACGCCTAAACGGTTAGGGTTAGTGCCTTCATCATCGATTGGAATTGAATTTTTTAAGGCAAGGTAACGCTGACCATACATGCTGAGATCATAAAAAGCTTCTTTCGATGATCGGGAATAACTCACGCTTTGGCCCGCGATTGTCATGCTCGAGGCGTTACTAAAAGCGGCACCATTTCCGCTTGCGGTACCGACTTTAAGAATATGTGCTGCATATAGACCTACAGCACGTTCCTTTAATGCCCCAAACTCAATTTGAGATACAACGAGCTCCGCTTCTTCTAATTCATCCTGAATCTTTGTATCAGATAGATTCATTAAGGCAGAGTCAGTCGAGAACTTTTCACGAAACGTTTGTACGTCCATAGGTCCACCTTATTCCTTAGCTTGAGCTAACTTAGCTTGTAACTGCTCAAGTGTTTCGTCTTCGTTGAACGTAACTTCAAGCGCTGCTAGTTCAGCTTTTACGGCGGCCAAAGCTGCTTCATCTGCTGCCTTAGCTGCGTCATTGGCTGCATCTGTTTGCTTGCCACCTTTTCCACCACGCCCACCAGTCTTACCTTTAGGCTCATCACTCGGAATTTCCTGAATTTCAAGCTCACCAGATTCAACAAGGTGTTTGGCAAACTTATTTTCAGCAAGTTTGTTATGCACAGCTTCTTCAACCAATGTGGCCACACCTGCGGGTAAAACAGCAACACCAGAAAAAACAAAAGCGGCTTGAGAGCCGCTATAGGTATATGAATATTTCATACTGTTTTAATCCTTATACATGATCCAAGTAACGAAGGGAGTCAACACGCTTCAACCACACGCCTTGATATTTGTAGTGACCCGGCACTTTGATATCTAAGCCTACTGGTTGAGCTGCCAAGAAAGTGACGTCATTACATTTCATTTGAATGCATGATGGATCACGACGATAAATAATTGAACGGTCTGCACCAGCTGTACCTTTACCGTTTGAACGAGCTAAACCACGGATGGTTAAAGGCTTAGTTTGAGTGGCGAAGATGTTATTTTCTTCAATGAACTTTAAGAAAGTTTTGCCACCAGAATCAGGGACGATTCGAGTTGAAAGATGTTTATACTGATTTGATGCCATCAAGTAAGTGTCAGGCTGAACTGAAACATCCCCATCAATTTGATCTTCTGCATCAGCTAAGCTTGAGTTGAAATCAGATAGTACTTCTTCAATCGTTGCTGTAGCCCAATTATGTTGAGCAGTAACAACGGTTACTCCAGTTTGATTTAAAAAACCTTTAACCCCAGTAAGGGCGTTGCCATACCATGCAATGTTGCTTAAATGTTTTTCAGCTGCTAAACGTGCTGCCTGCACCTTATCGTCCTCAAGCGTAACATTTAGTTTTTGTGCGGCTTCCAATTCAAGGACTGAATATAAGTAACCAATACTACCAACCTTAATTGGTAATGAAACAGTGTCATAATCGACTTCTGCTAATGGAATGTCATTCCCTGTACCTGAGTGGTCTTTACCAATACCTACTCCTTTTTTACGGGTTAAGACCTCACCACCACCATACACACCACTTACAGGTTTGACAGGAATGTACTTCGCGTAATCCATGACTTGTTGAAGCTGTGGATCCATGTCGTTAAATTCTTCTAACTTGACGAATAACTGAGCTAATGCATCAATATTAAATGCATCACCAATATTTGCCTGAACCATTTGAGCTACTGGTGTTAAACGTAGCTTCATTGCTGCCAATTTACTCATAATTATTATGCCCCACGTAAGCGAACAGCAGCCAAGCCCTGTTCATTAGAAATTGTTTCCCAAGATGCATTCGGTAGCTCGGTACCATCTGTTGCTGTTGGGGATAAAGAACCTAACGGCGCTAAAGTTGTACCATTAGCTGTTTTGACATAAACCTTTGCATTAATGTCGGTGACTGGTGCAGTGACCTTCACGTAAATCGAGCCGATCGTCATAACCGGAGCGACATCTGTTGCTTTGTAAGCTTCTTTACCATCTGTAGTTCGACCTGACTTACCTACGCCGTGTCGTACGATAATTCCAAACTTGGTGTTAGTTGCACCAGTTACGGCTAATACAGTTTTACCGTCAGTACTGCGAACAACCACATCACCATCATTCACCAGACTGGTACCAGCCACAGGAAGGGATAAAATATCCTCTGGCCCAATGAGGTGAAACTTCATACCCGGTGCTGCATCGTATTGCTTAACCATGATTTAAATCCTCTTAAATTTCTTTGTATGCATTTTCTTTGCTGTAGGCCTTTTCATCCCCACCGCCAGCAGGATTACCGTCACCTGCATTAATGTTTTGTTGGTGGTTAAGTGCATCGGCCACAGGATTAGATGGGTGTGTACCTTTCACAGCAGATAAGGCGCGGAAAACTGTATCGATCTGATCAGGTTTTGCATCACCTACAGCAACACTACCCAGCACAGCCCCAACCAAGGCATCACCCGCTTTGGCTGCAATTACATCGCGCTTGATTTGCTCACATGTACAGCCTTCGGTTTTAACCGTTGGCACCAATGCTTTAGCATCAGCAATCACAGCAGCACGTTCCGCAGCAGCTTGTTCAAGCTTTTCTGGAGTCATCTGGTTCTTTTCCAGATCTCCGACTTTTTGTTCAAGTGTGGTTTTATCGGTATGCAATTGATCTACGACCGCCTGAACTGCGTTTAGTTCATCACCGATTGAAAATTGCTTATCACCGACTTTAAGCTTTGCAGCCTTCAAGTTTTCAAGCTGATCTTGTTGCTGCTTTAATGCATCCGCCAAGGGCTTGTTATCGCCAATGTCAAAACGAATACCGTTTACACTTACTTCCATTGTTTTCCCCTTTGGTGGAGTTTGCTTTTGGTCACCGATGCGGCAATCACCACCACAGCGACCGTATTTAACGAGTGCTACGTGATTGCCAATAAAATTGATAAATTTTGCTTGGTACACCGTGCCATCTGGCGCCGTGCCCTGCTCTAAAACTAATGTGGCTCCATAACCCAGCGACATTTCTAATCGCTCGTTGTTCTGGATTAAATCAATGCTGTCCTTATCTTTAATGAGCAAATCGCCCAATAAATATTCGCCTTCTTGACGGACATTCTCACAATAGCCAATGTGGTAGTCCTTCCAATTAGCTGCATTAATTTCATTCTTGGGTGGGTGATAATCAGTAGTATCTGCCCCATCCCAACTTTTAATGGCTTCCGGTTTAAAAAGTTCTTCAGGAGATGTATAGACATTAATTGTCTGATCTGCTGAAAAGCCTTCTAAATTTGGAAACTCATACGCATAGTATTGACGTACCTGAGGTGCTTTTCCCAAGCGAACATTTATGCATTTCAAATAACCTTCCGGTGTATATGAACGTGAGGATTCACTTGGCGCAAAGTCACCTACCTTGAAGCGGTAAATGTTTTTCATAAATTGAGCTCAATAAAAAACCACCCGTAGGTGGCTTGAATGAAAGAGATGTTCACATGCGAAAGCTCATAATACCCATGGTTAAATCTGAGCCGCATACTTCGAATTCTTCTATACAGCTAACACCATAAACTTTTGCGCTTGCTGTCGTGTTTTGTGGCTCCTGAAACTTCTTAAAACTTTCAGCCACATCTTTAAACTTTTCAGCAGCTTTACCCGCTGCCTTTGATAAATCTGGAAAGTTACAGTAAGGAAGTTGCCAGACTTCTAGCTTGCCATTCCAGTTGAAATAACCGCCTTTAACAAAACCCTTTGCCGCTAAACGGCGATAAAAACGTTGTTTAGAGAACTTTTTACGTCTCATGGCTTTAAATCCTCAAATTAAAATTAGGCTTTAAAAGCCATGATGATTGAATCTAATTTCCAAATCAGAATAGGGATTGAGATTAAAAGAACTGACAAAAATACTTTTTTCAAAGTTAGTTCTCGGATCTGATTAATATGTTCAGGTGTTACAGAGCTAGAAATTGTATTTTCATCCCATTTAATTGGAGGTGTGCAAACGATTGGTGGTGTGGGTCTCGTATTGCTACAAGGCTGGTAACCACAACCATCATTTGAGCCATGGACTTTCCCACACTTCCAGCATTTCTCGATAGAACTAGTCAATTAAAATATCCTCATAGTTGGGCAATGCTGTGCAACGACACCGGATAGGCTGACCGGGATGTCCTCCATCTGGCGGTGAATCCCATCTGAATGTCTTGCCCTGCTTATGCTGGTGGTCTGGCCGCACACGCTCATCTTTAGCCGTTTGCCATGTGTATGTCTCCACACCCATTGAAAGCTGTCGGGCTTTATTGATCTGCCCATTGATCTTACCCATCTGATCACTAGCAATAAGACGAACACGATAATCAGTAGATAAACCCAGTTGTTTAATTGCTTTAGCCAAATCTTCATTTGTCTGGCCAGTCTGCAAAGCATTGGTAATTAGCACTTCGAGCTTATAGGCGTATTGCTGAGGAATAGACTTAATCAAACTGACATTTGCCGTGATGTTTAGATCTACCTCATCTTGAATATCAGCAGCTCGATAAAACGGCGTTAGATCCACACCAATAATTGCTTTGGTGTGCTCTGCAATTTGCTTGTCCACTTCGTTTTGGGTATCAGTCACAACTTTTGTGGCTAACGGTCGGGAAACTTCAACAACATATTTTGTGAGCTTTTCCCTAAACGCCGTCATCATGTCCGAAAACCAGGCATCACCGATATTCTGGCCAACTGTAGGAATAACTAACTCCTTAGTTTGGTCCTGACAGTATTTAGATATAGATAGCAATTGCCTTGTGTAATAAAGTTCTACACGGCGATTTACGTGCACGGCTCTCGGCTTAGAAGCTTTACGCCCTTTCTTACGTTTCTTCGCCTGCTGGAGGTGTGGTTTCAGTATCTGAATTATCGTCGTCATTAGGCGTCACCATTGTTTCAAGCTCTTTGATGTGTTCTTCATCAATCACTGAATAAACACCGTCAATAACAAGCTGTTTTGCTATCTGTGGCTCTGTAATGACACCCATTTGAAGATATTTATCGTCACGCTCTGCGTTAGCTTTCTCAACCTCGGCACGGACCTTAGCATCAAGTTGCCATAGTGGATTGAACACTACGTCTAAGCTTGGAATCTGACGACCAAATGTAGCTTGGCAAATTACTCTTAAAAGCTTCAACATGAATGGCTTTAATGACCAAGTCTGCTTGGTTGATATAGTGTCGTAATAGTTCCGTGTGTCATGTTCGCCTGTAGAATTCATACCTGCAGGTGATTGACCGAATAAAACCGTATATGGCATTTCGGCCGCTCCAGAAGTTTGAATCGAATATTCACGCATAAGGTCAGGTAAACCGCCAAAACTATAAGATTTAGAGTCGTACTCCTCCTCTTTATCCAAAACGATCATGCCGTTTAGACCTTTAAGCAATCCAACACTAAGAAAGCGTTCTGCTACACCTTTTAGATCCTCTTTGATCTTATCAACCAAATGCGGTGTTCTAATTACATCAATTTTTGATTCATGGACTAAACTAGCAGTGGCTTTCTTAACTGCCGCATGATCAAGCAGATCCTCATAAACTTCCTGTAAAACACTTACAGGCTCTTCATTGACGACATCCGCATGGCCAAATTTAATTAAGCGTGTGTGGTGGATCCTTTGGTTAGATTTGCCATCGAGTTTAAGCTTGTAAAATTCAGGTTGCTTTAGCAGCCCGCCTGCCTCATTTGGCGGCAAGTACTTTGAAGTATCGGGCTCAATCTGCTTTTTCTTGAGTATAGTAAAAAACTCTAAACGTCCAATACCCAATTTATTTAGCTCGAAAGGTTGATCCAAGTTGCCGCCGTCCACAGTCCCTAGAAGCACATAGCAAACGCCATACAAGCGAGAAAGGATCAAGCTAGATAAGAGCACCCCATCTAAATTAAAAGCCTTACACGCCTCTTTAAGCTTCTCTAAATCATTATCCTGAATCCCTTCATAGAACCAACCAGCTCGGAGCATGTCACTTGCTGGACGGTTCACAATGCGCTTGGCTAACCAGTGTTGATAGACCGCTTCTAATTGCTCATCAGGAATAACCTTTTTAACAAAGCTCCCGTGAGATGCCTTATCGCGATCTGTACCAATATTTGAGACAAAGTTTGTGTACGCCCCAGCATCGCCAATTGCATCGGACTTTTTATTTTCAGTCATAATTTCCTCTAATCAAATACAGTTGGCTTTTTAGCTAATGAATCATTAATCGCATCAATTGTCGGATCCCACTGATCATCATGATCATGTGACCAATCAGCGGTAAGAACTTCGATTTCTTCGATATAGTTCAATAACCATGGTGCGCTTGCTGGTAACCATACACGCCGATCTTCAACATAAAGAATGACGTCCATTGTCCGTGAAAGCTTGTCCTCATCACGTTGAATTGCACGAATAGGTAATGTGGTTTCCCGAGAAATAGATTGAATCAATCCAGTACCACTCGCCTTATCTTCTACAGCCATATAGCGCAGTTTGCCGATTTTGGTGTTGCTATCCTTATGCTTATTGATAAAGGCTTTAGCCTCCTTCAATAGCTCAGGTGCTTCCCATTTGCCACGCTTCACGTCAATGATGTAAAGATTATTGTCATAGCCAAGACCAGCACATAAGAACACCGAAAAGTCATTATGCTTTTTGACCTTCTGCGCCGTATCAGCCCATACAGCCCGCCACTTAAGAACAGGTAGATCTAGATAGCGTGGGAACCATTCAGCCTTAACAAGATCACCGCCGAGCTTTTTCGGGGCTTGCTGATATTGGCTCGCAAACGTATAACGGGATACCGTAGCGCCGTCTTTATCTTGCCCACCTTGTTCGAGCTGCAATAAAGATTGCAAAGATTCTTTCAATGGCCAATAGCTTTGACGGCCTTTAGCATCTCGCTCAACATTACGTGGAATTTTGCTTTGTATTTTTTCTGGCAACTTACTGATGTATTCATCATCAATAAGTGCGGGAATACTGATCTGTTCCCATTCACCGGGAACGTTACCAGTCATCACAAAGTTAGTCGGATCCTCAACATGCAATCGCTGCATGATCAGAATAATTGGTGTGTCAGATTTAGCTTTACGCGAGTTGACCGTGTTTAAAATCTTACGGTTAGCTTTACGTCTAGCTGTCTGGCTAAATGCATCCTCAGGCTTTAATGGGTCATCAAGAATAATTGCACCAGTAAAGCCCTCATCCGCTAATGTACCTGCACGGCGACCTGTGACCTGCCCACCCATCGATGCAGAATAAACATGACCAGCATCATATCCATCGACTGTAGTTTTCCAACTAGACTTAGCATCCGTACTAGTCGAAATCTTTACAGGCCAAAGGTTTTGAAAATCTTCCGACTTAACAATGTTTCGAGCCGTTGCCGATACATCCTCTACAAGTGATTGTGAGAAAGACAAATACAGAAAACGGGAACGAGCATTACGCGCTATGCCACGTGCAATTAGATTCGTGAGTAATTCAGTCTTACCGCTACCAGGTGGGACGTTAATAACTAAGTTCTTAACCCTGCCAGCAATAACCTCATCGATCTTGTCGGCAATATATTCATGATGCCAATTGACTGAAAATTTAAAGCCCATGCGAGGTAAGAAAAATGCTCGGGTAAAGAATAAATGTTCTTTCTCGCACTTAATCCGTTTGGCCTTGGTTTTAACAGGGTCAATATTCGTTCTCGAGTTCATCTATCGCCTGCCTTACCTGCTCATCGGTAGCAGTCACATAGGTAATATTTTCGCTTTGTAATGGACCACCGCCAGCGCCTGTAATTTCAGTCTTATTCGTGTATTTGCCGCCCATGTCCTCAGCAGCTTGCTTAAGAATGCTTAGAGCTGCTACACGGTTTCTACTGTGCTTTTGATATTGGCTTTCATAACGCTGTAATCGTACCGCTAAATTTGCAATGGGGATTGCCTCAGGCTTACCCAAAAACATTTCGCGAGTCTTTTCAAAATCAACCCTTAACTCTTCGCTTAGGTTCTCACCTGCCCGTTTAGTCGGGTCGTATTTTTCACATTGCTGCTTAGTAACTTTTACCCCGTATTCTTGGTTGACGAGCTCAGCAGTTTCTGTGGGTGTGTTAAATACGGCAAGTGAGCGAACTATAAAGAGTTTTACCTCTTTTTTTAGAGCCGCCATATCCTCAATCCTGTCAACCTACGTCAACCTAAATAGCCAAAAAAAAGAGCCCTAAGGCTCATCAAGTAATAACGCAGTTTCCACAGCATTTTGATATATCTAAATCAGAAACAAACGGCGGGTTTTTAGCGACTTCAATAAGCCGCTTAACGTTTTCATTTGCTCCCCAGCGCTTAACAACACCGATAAACTCTTCCACATCGTGACCAGCTAAATAGTGCTTTGGTAAGCCAGTATGATCACTGTAAATAATCTCACCGTCCGAGTCTCGCTCTACACCGATGTGATAAAGCTCATGCTCAAGCAAAGCACAAAACTCACTATCATTGGCTTTATCGCAAAAGGTAGCGTCGATAGTGATTAAGTAAGTCGGCACAAATCCGAACCAATCCCGCATTTGTTGTTCTTGGCGAGCTTTCTTCCATCCGCCTTGTTGAAACATAACCTTTTCACATTGGCCTAACACCATACGTTTAGCTCGTGTATATGCAGAAGATGCCCATGCAAATTCTAGAAACTCCTCATTATCATGAAGCAGCTCAGCGATATGATCATGGTCCGGGTTATGTAGAGGACCACCGAGCGTAAGAAAATTAGCAACAATCCATTTCTTTAAATCTGGTGCTGGTACTAAACGGATTGCTTCCTCTTCTTCAGCCTGATCAATAAAGTCTGGCTGCGGGAATGGTCTGATCTGATCCATTAAATATTTGCCTCTTCAAGTTTTTGAGCCACTCACAAGCGTATTCACTTCTTAACTGTACTGGTCCAGTATCATCGATCCTACATCTTGAAGCGGTCTCTATACGAACTACTGTATAGCCCATCTCCTCAGCTACGTCGTAACGATCCAGACTCCAAGCTTTATTCTTAAGCTTACCTTTTCGGCCACCTGACCAAGGGCCTCCAGCAATTTCAACTAAAATACGATGCTCTATTAAATGAAAATCAAATCGCCAGTGTTTGGTTGATTTAATTTGAAATTTCTTTTCATATTTAATTTCCAGAATTTCTAAGGATTGAGTAAATTCTTCTTCAGCTTCTAGATATTTTTGAGTAGCTTTAGGCAATGGTCTGCTTTTAGGTTTTGTCTTTGGTTCTTTTTTTCTGGTTAGCCAAAAATAATCTTTGTCATCCATAATTCACCCATTAAAAAACCCTCCTGAGAGGGTTCTAGATTAAAAAAATAGTGAAAATTAAATAAGTTATAAAATATTTATGATAGCCTTAAATGATGCCAAACTAATATTTGTGTTAGTTTGATTAAACAAATACAATGAAATTTTATCAGCAGTTAAACAATAAACTCTAGCATCGACTTTATCTAGGCTCATATTAAAATTTGTCGTAAATGATGAGCCAGTCGTCGCAAACGGCATATCAAGATCTATTTTAACAGAAGAGTTAGCAGCAATAATTTGAGGCTCAATTACAAATATTTTCTTAAATACAGAATCTGCTACTTTAGGTGATCTAAAAGAAATACTAAATGTTCCATCTTCTAAACATTTATATTTAATACTTTCACCTTTCGGGATTGTAAAAAATACAGATTCTTTATTTTTATTATACCCATTCACCGTTACACTTTTAAAAGCAACGTATGCAACTTCATCACTGATATTGACAATATTTTGCTCCTTAAAAGGTAAAGATGTATCAATTGTAAGCGTAGCTCCATCATTCAAATATAGGACATCATTGTAGATAGATAGGAATTGAACAGATGAATTGTTTATTTCAGTATTAAAGCTATTAAATTCATCACTCAAAACTAGATTTTTACATGGTCCATTCATTCTAATCAAACCATATTTACAATCTGCTTGAATAGGATTTATTACTGAAATATTCCCAAAGCTCTTGATATCTACATTATTAAACATAATACAGGTATCATACACTCCCGATCCAGTTTGAATAAATTTGGGATTATAAAGATGTAACCCACCATGGTTATCGGCCAAACTATTACCTCTAATTAAAGCTTGGGCATTGTTATCATTTCTTTCAAATAAGCAATCATAGAAACTCCATTGAATGGAGTTTGCATTATTGTTTTCATGTCTAGCACAAAAAGGAACTTCATGAGTTATAGGTTTCGCATTTCTAAAAGAACAATTATAAAAATTAATATTTCCCTTTACTTTCTCATTATCTACGCCCCCCATGTAAAGGTCACCAGCGTTCTGAAAGCTACTGCAATTTGTAAGTGTAATCGAAACAGCATTGTTATCCTTGATTTTATCTTTTAAGGGTGTCAAATAAAAATGAAAGCCATTCCCAGCACAATTTTCAACATGAAAGTTTTCTAAATTAATATGTTGAAGAACTTCATCTTCCTTGTTAGGTTCGAAATCAATTCCAGCAGCAGGAGCAGTTCCATTAATACTTTTAATTAAAATATTACTCATATTTGACTTAGATAAGGAAATAATAGATATACCCTGTCTACGACAATTTTCAATTATAAGATTTGATAAAATGATATTTTCTGAATATTCTTTAGTACTTGTTCGCCCGATATATACTCCATCACCCCAAGTATTTTTAATATTCATTCCTGTAATATTGATGTTTTCAGCACCCTTAATAGAGATCCCCATCCCCCATTCACCACCTATTGCGGTAGATTGATCTCTATTCCCATCAATATTTCCTCCAGATAACTTGATATTCTTAACATCATGAATCCTAAAAAGCTCATATCCTGTTAGATTATTTGGTTTAGCTTTAATTAATGTATTTGGATTCAATCGCAAATCAATATTATCTTTGAATGTAACTCCAACCGATGCATCTAATGAAAAAACACCATCTGGAATAGTAATTACACCGCCACCAATATTAGATATTTGGTTAATCAAGGAATTAATCGAAGATGTAAAATCTGTCTGTAATTGTGATTCAGTGAAATAATTTAAAATTGGATGATAAATAGTATTCAATAGATCTTGCTTTGCATTTATTTCAGCTTGATTTCTAGAACCATCAATAACTTCTGTTGCATTTATAGCCATACTTTTTTTCCTATTTATCTTGATTTAAATGACTAAGAATTTCTCTTAGCAAACATATTTTTACTCTTATTCAGGGTTTAAACAATACAACTTACAGGACAAACGACATTATTTGTCGCCTATAAAAATAATATAAATTTGACATTTTAAAATATAGAAAAAACCACTCAATCAAATGATCAAGTGGAGCTCTAATTCAATTTTAGTTTTCAACAAATATTAAACGGCCGGAATCACTTTAATAGATGTTGGAATCACCTCATTGCTATTTTGGCAAACTAGAGTGAAGTTGAAATAAACATCTTCTGTATATGCAGTAATTGTTTGGTTATAACGATGAATTTCAGTTAAACCATCAATTGAAGTAATCACATGCTCAATTTCAGTTGATGACACATATTTCATTGAATACTTAACTGGTAAAGCTTGTGTATTGAACAATGTATCTAATAATGAAAAGAAGTCATTTGTTCCATCAACTGTATTGTTATAACCAATATCAGAACCACCTAAATCGTAACTCTCAAAAGTAGTCTGTAAACGAACACCACTATGGACGTTACCTGTAGCACTTAAGAAGTTCTCAGCCACAACTTCAAGCGTATCGCCAATATTAGCTTTAGTAGCTGCATGGTAACCATACATAACCAATGGTGCTTCAGGTGTACCAAAATCTAACGGCTCGCCTACTGGTGTTAGTACACCATTTTGATATGTGCAGTTATCCAAGTACCAAGCTGAAGCTGGCGGATTTGGAAGACTAGTTACACCAATGACAGTGAAACCAGGTAATGCATTAATTGCTTCAACATTACTCAATACTTGGTCATAGCTAGTTGAATCATCAATCTTGACCAGTACTGTATGACCAGCAGGTAAGTTTGTATTAGTCAAAGTTTCGATTGTTGCTTGCTTTGGAGTAGTAACCATTAAGGTTTCCTCATAAAAAAAGCCCTATCATTTATTGATAAGGCTTGGGTGGTAGAAACTAGAAAAGAAAAAGCCCCGCCAATAATCGATATTTAGCGGGGCCATTTTGCGCCGTAATACGTCCGGCAAACGATAAATCTAGTTTTTAGGTGCTCTTAAGATATCTAAAACTAATTTAGACATTTCATGAAGATTAGAGCCAACTGGTAACCAGAATTGATATTGAACATTGTCACGGTTATAAATTTGCAGGTAATAGTCTGTTGTGTAGGAAGAATCTATTTCAGAAGCCTTAAATGTCTTCACATTTTTATCAATTTTCTGTCCATCCAGCTCACCGCCAACACAGATATTCATTTTACTTACCAGTTTAAATTAGACTGGACTATAGCATAATCAGTAAGCAACTTATGGAGACTTTGAAGGTTTACTTAATACCTTTGAGTTTTAATAAAAGATCTTGCTGTTCTTTCCGTAAATCTTTTACCTTCTGCAATTTCTCAAAATAAAAAAAATCTCTCTCTAATGCTATTTCTAGTGCTACTTCTTCCTTTAAATTACCATGTTCATCAAGGTTTTCAGGATTTTGTTCTGGAAATTCTAAATAATATTCTTCTAAATCCATAATTCATTTCTATAAAATATTTCAGATAAATTTATCATAGCCAACAAAAAAGCCCATCATCAGATGAGCTTCAATACCAGTGAACTACATACACTTCGAACACTATAACACGAATATGCCATACCCCGTATTTACAGTCAAGAAGATTGATTTTCCACTACTACGATTTTTATAAATTTATCAATTGTAAAATGTGGATAGCGAGATTTAACAAAAGCCAAACCGCATTTAATGTCCTGCTGTATTTGTGAACCATAAGTATCATTACTTTTTGCGATGTCTCGAATAGACTCACCCATTACATAATGCCACCAGATTGCCCCAATCCATTCCTGAACAACCTCATCCTCTATTGATTCAAGATCATTAATAATTTTATGGATTGCCCGTGCTTCATTATCGTTTAATTGACAGCAAGTACCCTTACGGCGAGTACACAAGCGATCTTTTAAAGTTTCATCACTCATGTACATTGCCATTAGCTTTTCACGTTGCTTTTGAGTGATGCGTTTGGTTGGCATTGTCTTCACAATTCTAACCATTGTTTCACTATCTCCATTTAGCCAAGCCCCTAGCTGACGGCACCATTCCTCAAAACTATATTTAGACCAATCGACCGCTTGTAAAATGTGTTGTACTGGCATATTCATATTCACCCCACCATTTTCTCTATCTGCTGAACCGCTAAACCTGCTTTAACTTGCTCTGTACTGAACCGTAAAACTGTAAAACCCATCATTGCCGCTTCGTTGTATTTCTCCATATCCCCCAAATAACCTTTGCCTCTTGTGTGACGTCCACCGCTCCAGATACCGCCTTCCACCTCTACTAAAATCTTTGTACCTGTAATCAGAAAATCTGCCCTCCATTTGCGTTTTGGATGGAATTTGTATTCCTGCTCAAAATCAATCTTGCAGGCTTTAAGATGAGTTGCTAATAAAACCTCCCCCACACTTGGTTCACGTGTTTGCTTTGCTGAACGGCGCTTTTTATTTTTCTGAATAGGAAATAATTCACGATATTCAGCAAGGCTCATTGAAGACATCAAGCACCACCGTTTTCGCAATCAATGCGGTGGCCCACAGCTATTTCTTCGGGGGTAGCTTTAACTGCCCAAGCCGAACCTAGTCTTGTACCATCCTCAAAAAGAAGTATTTCAATCTCATTTTCACTTCCTCTTGAGTCGTTAATAGTCTTATTTTCAATAGCTACAATTTTGCTAATCCATTTTGTAGAATCACCTTTTACACCAGCCCAATCACCTACCTCAAACTCAATCATGACCAGCTCCACTCTTAACCAATCCCACCTCTTCTACTTCCTTTCTTGCCAACCACAAAATCAATACAGCACCGCAAAGCACTGCTGTTACAGATGAAATGAGGAATCCCCACGCTATAATTTCAAATTTGTTCATGCTAGTTCTCCGTTATGTTTTGATTGAAATCCAACTTGCTTGAGGTAAGGCATCAATTTTTGTTGTTGCTCAGGATCTGCAAGTTTTACTGCGATACGTGCAGCCAGTTGCTCATAACTTTCGTTTCCTTCCGCATACTTGCTAGCGAATTCAGGAAGAACAGAAAGTTTTTGAGCGAATGAGTAAATTTGTTTTGAACTGAGTGCGATTGAATCCCCCTGCGAGACTCGAACCTGTATTCCAGTATTTGGAGTTTTTGCTTGTTCACGTGCTTGGTATTTTCCACATGCGTTGATTAACCAATCTGCAAAGTGGTAATTCATGAGTTCATTACAAAGATTCTTTTCGGCGTTGTAGAGTTCAAATGCTCTAAGCTCTCGATCGAACCATGTCGCGTTTTTGATCTGCTCGTAAGTTTCCTGATCAGTTGCCAAACGAATTTCTTCACCAAGTTTTTTCAAACTCAACCATGTTTTTTTATTTATAGATTCATCTGATAGATTCATTGATAGGTTCTGTGTCCCAATATTGGTACTGGTCTCGGTACCGTTTTTGGGACTAGTTACGGTCCCATTATTGGTACTAGTCCCGCTTTTGGAACCAATACCGAAATTGGAACTAGTTCCGTTATTGGTACTAGTTCCCTTTTTGGGATTGGTTAAATCATTTTCTTCACGGCCCATCACACCAATCAACTGGTAAACCTTCACTCCATTTCCAGTTATTTCACCCGTGAATTTAATGAAAGATCCCGCTTCAAGTTCATCTAAAACTTTGATAATAGTTTTACGGTTGAGAAGTGTATCTTTAACCATTCGCTTAATGCTTGGGTAGCACTTGTGCGATTCACCCGCTCTATCAGCCAAGGCCAATAAAACGAGTCTTTGACTAGAGGTTTTGACCTCTGCTTTAAAAGCCCAAATGGATGCGTCTAAGCTCATTAAGCCCCCTCTTCATTCATCTGAATGAAAGTGCTACCTAAGTAACGGATCCTTTTAGCCCGATATAAACTTGAGATAATTTGCCCAGCATGGAAAATTGGCATTCTGTGCTGCACAGAAAGTGCATGCATAAACTCATCACGTTTTACTGCTGCATTATTTTCATCACGTTTTTGGTCTCGCAAATTCTGCTTACGTACTTCAAGCAATCCTTCTAAAGTTCTAAGAGCTGGTTCATACCAAGATTGAATAATCTGCTGACGCTTCTGCTCTTGCAGATTGTCTTTAGTCGTTTGATTTGATAAATTAGTTTGCATATTCATTGGTTCCCAAATTAATGAATCCGAAACCACTCCTGTTCGCGCAGGAAGTGGTTTTTTATTTGAATAAAATTCGCATGTACTCTGGTGATGTAAATGCATGTGCCAAATACACTCTTGTTGCTTCAGCGATTTCTGGCGAACAATACACATC
>Ga0157370_10000973_pt1 | contig 36273 bp, 43 predicted proteins | sample C35metaG_FD_113463 | JGI IMG/M metagenome (GOLD analysis project Ga0157370, IMG submission 113463) | Corn rhizosphere microbial communities from Kellogg Biological Station, Michigan, USA - C3-5 metaG | ecosystem: Host-associated > Plants > Roots > Rhizosphere > Soil | place: USA: Michigan... | reverse complement strand
CTTTAAGGGAGAGTGCGGACTCTCCGCCTTTTCCAGTATCAGCACGGAACATTTGGCCAGGGCCAGTTCACAGGCGAGGAACAGACCTACAGGCCCTGCGCCGGAAATGATTACATCGTAAATAGAATGATTTTGTGCGGATTTTCTGCTTTCCAGGGTAGCTTTCACATAGCATGATTGAAACACAAAATTCCGGAATGCTCCTGCCTCAGGCTTGTACAAACGCGACAAAATCGTTGCTTACAGTTTGTTTCCCCTTCTTTGCTTTTCGCGCGAATGCAGCTGGCGTAGTGCCGCTGTAGCGCTTGAATTCCCTGCTGAGGTGGGATTGATCCGTATAGCCCAGTTCATGAGCCAGGCCGGCAATGCTGGAATCCGGATAAAGCCATAATTGGTTTCTTGCCTGCTCAAAGCGCATCAGACCGGAGACGTCTTTGACCGTATAACCGGAAGATTGCCTGAACTTCCGTTCCAGGGTACGAACCGTCGTATGAGCCGCTGCAGCAATCTGGCTTACCGGCATGGCGCCGTTGGCTTTCTGCATAGCAACTCCCGCTTTGAATAGCATACTGTCAATAGCAATCCGCGACCGTGTATTCAGAAAATACTGTTTTACCTGCGCCAGCGCTTCATCTATCCTGCCAGCTTCAATCCACTTACTCAACGTGGGTTGAAGTTCGGCGACAGGATGCTCAAATATGCGCACTTCGTCTTTGCCGGACGGCAGTCCGAGCAAATCGAATACGGTCCAGGGAAAGCACCGGATACCAATGATTTCCAAACGGTTTTTCGCATAAAAAAGAACAGGCTGATTGAGCAACCCCATCATAAACGGGGACGGTAATGCCTGCAAGCCTCCATTGTGCGATATGCTGCAGTCGCTTCCGAAATGAAAAATAATTTCAGCGTAACCATCAGGCACTACCTCAAAGCCAGATTGCCGTTCTCCGAAATCCCTTCTGTTGTACCAAAAGCACTTTATGGTATCCCGTAGTGCTGAAGGAGGTTCAAATTCCTGGTGCTGCATCTCATCCCACGTTGATTGTCCGTTTTCCATCACTTAAGTTAAAATTCATGATAAAGTTAGTTATTGTCGCAATGCACCTTCACAAATGGCACAACCACACCCTGTTTGCATTAACCGGAATTTATAGCTTTGTGTCATCAACAAAATAAAATAATATGCGAAAAATTATCATTGCCACCTATCTGACAATGGATGGCGTATTGCAGGCGCCGGGCGGACCGGAAGAAGATCCTTCGAATGGATTCAAATGGGGCGGCTGGTCTTTTTATTATTGGGATGATCTGATGAATAATTTTTTGGACAAGATCATGTCAAGCCCGTTCGACCTGTTGCTCGGCCGTCGCACCTATGAAATATTCGCGGCGCACTGGCCTTATCAGAATAATGCGATCGGCGATACCTTCAACCGTATCAATAAATATGTGGTGGCTACAACGCCCATCGATCTGTCGTGGAAAAATTCCAATCTGATCAGTAAAGATGTGGTGAATGAATTGAAAAAATTAAAGAAGCAGGACGGCCCGGACCTGTTTGTATGGGGTAGCAGCCGTTTGATACAAACTTTATTATCCAATCGCCTGGTTGATGTATTGCATACCTGGGTATATCCCATAACAATCGGTAAAGGGAAAAAACTCTTTGCAGAAGGTACGCAGCCGCAACAATGGAAATTGACGGAGTCGGTGCTGTCAACAACGGGTGTGGTTATTGCAAGCTATGTTCCGGACGGCGAGGTGAAGTTCGGTTCGTTTGTACCGGATGAACCCAGTGAAGCGGAGCTGGCCCGCCGGAAGAAATGGAGCCGGGAGTAAAGAATTTGGCGCATCAGTTACCTGACTTCTGCATTATTATGTTCGCAGAATCACTTCCAAGAGATCCTGCAAGCACGAATCTTCCGGAGTCATTAGCCGGAGATATGATTCCCCTGAAAGCAGGCTTGTCTGCGGGTGAGCGCCAACTTATCTCCAGGTGATTGTTTTCTATTGTATAAGTACCATTCCATCTTCTTTGCGGGCTGTTAAATTCAAATACACAACCATTTTTGATATCAAAATAAACCACTGTCAGGATGCTGTCGGCACAACTGGCCGGGTAAAGCATCTGCTGGTTCATCTTCAGCTGTTTCACCTCATATTTACCGGTAAGCTGCGGATGTTTGTCCGGATTACCATGCATGGCAATCAACAGCAGCGGAATATAAATGATGGAGAGCCGGATGGCAATCTTATAATATTTGGAAAGCTTCACCGAAGGCAATTGATCTTTCGCGGCAAAGAAGAATTCCTTTAACCGGTTGAATTCTATGAACAGGAAATACAGGGCGCCGGACATCATGATAGAGGTGTGGACCACCACACTGTCGCCGATCTGATAAAAAATATCCATCAGTAAAATGTTCGCAAGCACGGGCAGGAGCACAAATACGCCTGCCAGCCTCGTTCTCCGAAATAGCAGCAGCATAGCTCCGGTTATTTGAATTCCGGCGATGATACAACCAAAAAGGTGAGAGTGACTGAAAAAAGTCCAGAACAAATCGGATGGCGAAAAGCTGTTGTATGGAAGATCGAGCTTGCTCAGCGGCATCACAAGCTGTAAATGAAAAATCTTCTCCCACCCAAATGATGCCAGGTCAAATGCCACGGCATATCGGATAAGGCCCTGCCAGAAGGCCAGGGTGGCTGGGTTATTTGTTTTCCGCGCCTGCCAGATAAAAACGTAAATAACAGCTGCAACGAACAAAATCAGGGAGATCAGCGAAAGAACGCTTACCGGAACCCATGTTCGCAGGAATGTAACGCCCTGGCGCAACATAAAAGCGCCCACTACTAACCCCGCAAGCACGCAGGTAATGAATTTCTTGGCAAAGGGGATTTTCTGCATACCATTATGCGTTGATTGATAGGCAAAATAATTCAAATCAGATGAAAACAGGTCTTTGGGTGGTAAGAAAAGATAAATAAAACTCATTGTATGCTTTCGATACAGAATATTGTATCGTTCCGGAGGAATGATAAGTATTTCAAACGAACAAACCGGGTGTCAGATAAAGTCGGATTTAAATATGGTCAATTTTATACCAGAGTGATACAAGCCCGGTTTTGTAGGTTTTGCTATCGAGCAGGCTGAGTCGGGTACGGTTATCTTTCGGACGGAAGAGCGGCTTACCGTTTCCTAAAAGTATGGGGTGTACTGACAACCATAATTCATCTACCAAACCTTCTTTCATTAACGCATCGGTAAGCGATGCGCCGCCAAACAGCCAGATATCTTTACCGGGTTGTTCTTTTATTTTGCGTGCTTCCGCTACGCTATCACCCGAGATAAGAATAGCACCATCTTTTACAGTCTTTAGTGTGTTGGAGAATACATATTCGATCATGGGTGGCATACCTGGCACAACCTCTCCATTATTATTAACAGCATGTTGCTGTGCGATTTCGTAGCTTTTCCGCCCGATAAAAAGGGAATCTACACTAGAAAAAAAATCATTCAGCCCATAATCCTGGTCGCTGAAGCACCAATCGTATTCTCCATTTGGGCCTTCGATAAAACCATCCAGGCTTACTGCGAGGCCTAAAATTACATTCCGCATATGTTAGTGTTTGTGGTCAGTCTGAAAGTTTATAAATATATTCTTCAATTTCCGTTTGCCGGGCATTGGCAAATCCTTTATCCTTTCCAATTTTTATAAAACCGCATTTCTCTAAAACTTTTTGCGAGCCATAATTATCAAATGCAACACGTCCGCGGATTGGTCGGATCTGTTCAATTTTCAAAAATTCCTTCAGTGCTGTTGTGGCAATTCCCTGCCTCCAAAAATTTCTGTCTATCCAGTAAGTAATTTCAGCGTCATTCTCGATTACAAACTTCGAAACGCTGCCCGCGATCACATCATTTACTTTTATTGTCCGCATATTTACTGTCGGGTTAGTTAAGAGCTTCGTATACTTCTCCAGGTAAGCAGTTTTGTCGTTTGGGTCTTTAGCTGTGAAAGCTGCTAAATAATTTGCTTCTTTGTCCAGCTGAAATTGAAAAAATGCGTTTAAATCATCTTTTTCTGTTACAGTCAGTGTGACATTGCCGTTTGCCATTATTTTGAAATTCTAAGGTTTTGTTGTTTTGAAGGTGCTTATTGACTGGCAATCGCAATTTACTAAAAATGTACTGCGAAAATCGGAAGATTCAATGTTGAGGATGAACATCGGAAACGGGGTCAACATGATCCGGAAACTACGCATTATAAGTTATTGCGTAAGTGTTCCTGTTTCCATGGCCGACTCCACGCTGGATCCGGATCCTGGTTATCATGCTGGGATTGGTATTGATTCTTATAAATACGCCTTTAAGATCCCCACTCTCCGGAATATCAATAAAACAGCGCCATATATGCACAACGGAATATATCAGACTTTAGATCAGGTAATGGAATTTTACAATAACGGGGGAGCTGCGGGCTTAGGAATAAACCTTCCTAACCAGACGCTTTCTGCAGCAAATCTTCACCTCACTAAAAAGGAAAAAGAGGATATCATTGCTTTTATGAAAAGTTTAGAAACTAAGCAGGATTTGCTGAATAACTGAAAATCTCACACTCTCGCATAATGTAATCCCACTACTCCGCTTTTTAATGCTGTTGTTTTTACCAGCTTAAGATTGGTTTTGTTTTTTATATTTCGATATACAGGTTTACCACTTCCCAATAGTACCGGGTTAAGCGTAAGCTGGTATTCATCAATTAAATCAAGCTCCATAAACGAATGCGCCAGTCCGGGACTGCCAAATATCACGAGGTCTTTCCCCGGTTGTTGTTTTAGCTTATTTATTTCTTCGGCAATGTTATCATTTATAACTATCGTGTTGTTCCACGCTGCTTTTTTCATGGTTTTGGAAAACACAATTTTGGTTACCTTATCTACCCATTGGGCATGCGCCTTACTATGTTCGCTTTCATCGGGATTATCTAACACTGCAGGCCAGTAGCCTGCCATCAATTCATAAGTTACCCGTCCATATACAGGAGAGCCGACAGTAGCCACTATTCCGTCAGCGTATTGCTGCAATTCACTGTCGTAAGAAATCCAATCCAGCCCGCTGTTTGCATCTGCTGCAAAACCATCGAGTGACACATGCATAAATAAAACCAGCTTTCTCATAGTACTATTTTTTAATCTGCCAGGGGATGAATGGCTTTCCGCTGCACAATTGTAGCACAAATATAGCCCCATGGCGAATAAAGCCTTTGTACAGGTCAAGATTACGTAATAAATCTTCTGAAAATACTTTGAAATACAAAGTGACTTATTTAACTTTGAACTACAAAGTACTTTTAGCAAATTATAAAACGCAATGGTATGAAAATTTCAAGAACAAAATTCGTTATTCTCTTCCTCGTTTTGGCGTTTGCCTTTCAGTTTATCTCTAATTCAGTTTTGGGAACTGAAGTCAGGCTCTTTCCCGGAAACGGCGAGTGGTTCCCGGGAACCGGATCAGCGATAGGGTGGAAGCACAGCCTGGCTGCAATTTTATACCCTGTCAAATTTGTTTTTATAGGGCCCTTGTCGTTTTTAGCTGAAGATCCGGATCCGGCGCCCCCCGTTCTGGTTCTTGCGTTTGCTTTCTACTGGACTGCCATCGCATTAGTTCTTCATTATCTCCTCAGTAAAATAATCACTCGTAAAAAAGCATGAATTTTATTGGGGTCAGGTCATTAATATACCGGTATGCATAGAATGGAAGAAATATACTATGAAGCAAAGTCTGACAAATGGTTTAAGGGATTCGCTGTTTTTTGTCGCATCGCTTTGGCATTGAGCTTCCTTCCGGCAGGCTACGTTAAAATTATGGGCGAACGTTTCGCCGCCGGCCTGCCGTCCAATAACCCTTTAGGGCATTACCTGGATGCCTTACATCTCACAGGATATTACTATACGTTTATTGGAATTGTTCAGATCATAACAGCTATATTATTACTGATTCCGCGAACTTCCCTTCTTGGCGCACTGATGTATTTTCCCATCATCGTCAATATTTGTGTGTTGACTTATGCTACCCGTTTTGACGGTACCCGGCTCGTCACGATGGTGGTATTGGCAAGCTTGTTTTTGTTAATTTGGGATTACGACCGTTTGAAACACATTTTGCCATGTAAGCAGCCCAAAACAGATCCGCAGCTGTTAAAAAAGCCCCTGGGTATGCGCCTTCGGATCATATTTTTTGGAGGTTCCTTCGTCGTCCTGGCCTTTATCATCATCGGTACTTTCTATTTATATGAGATCGTGCCGGGCAACTCTGAAGCTGAGTGCAGAAATCAATGTGCTTCCAGCAAAAACCCTGCGGCCTGCGAAATTTTCTGCGACTGCATTTATCAACAAGGTCAGCCGCTGGATAGTTGTCTGGCAACTTTCGACAGGGCGAAAGATATTCGCAAATCTGATGCGAAGTAACTATAAATGGCGTGGTTGTCAAGTTCGTTGAATTGAATTATAATGTTTACTATAATGAACATTTTGCGTATATTTGTTCATTATAAAGAACATTATGAAGGAACGGTCGGTTACCCCGGTACCCAAACTTTCCCGGATCCTGGAGGAGCTCGGTGAAAATCTAAAACTTGCGCGTCTTCGGCGGAAGCTGACCACGGACCAGGTCTGTGAACGCGCGGGCATCAGCCGGACCACCTTATGGCAGGTCGAAAAGGGCGTGCCCAGTGTCACCATGGGAGCTTATGCCCAGGTGCTGTTCGTGATGGGCCTCGAAAAAGATATCGCAAGGCTGGGCGCCGACGACGATCTCGGCCGTCGTCTGCAGGATGCCAGCCTGGAAACCAAAAAGAGAGGGCCAAAGAAAAAATAAGCGGCACGATGGACATTTTAGTATACGCGGACTGGTTCGAGTTAAAAGGCGCCGCGCGCATGGGCACGCTGTCTGTTTCCCATGTCAGGGGGCGGGAAGTCTTTTCATTTGCCTATGACCAGCATTGGCTGACCAGGGGGCATGCCCAAAGGCTCGATCCCGATCTGCAGCTGTTTTCGGGACCGCAGTATCTGGCGCCGGAAAAAAAGAATTTCGGCCTCTTCCTCGATTCTTCTCCTGACCGGTGGGGTCAGGTCATCATGAGGCGTCGCGAAGCAATCGCCGCGCGCCTGGAAAAACGAAAAGAAAAAACATTTTTCCAGGAAGATTTTTTGCTTGGCGTATTCGATCAGCAGCGCCTGGGCGCGCTGCGTTTTAAATTGTCGGAAGAGGGGCCCTTCCTCAGCGACAATGCGGACCTTGCGGCACCGCCATGGACCTCGCTGCGGGAACTGGAGTTCGCGAGCCTGCAGCTGGAGAAGGAAAGTTTACCGGACAGGGAATCGCTGAAATGGCTGAACATGCTGCTCGCGCCGGGCGCCTCGCTCGGCGGGGCCAGACCCAAGGCCGGAGTTACGGATGAAAAAGGAAGTCTCTGGATCGCAAAATTTCCGGCCGCCGGAGACCGCGGCGATATGGGTGCGTGGGAAATGGTCGCCAACGAACTGGCGGCCGGTGCCGGAATCGATGTGGCCAGCGGACAGGCGAAACGTTTCAACGACAAGCACCATACGTATTTATCGAAACGCTTTGACCGGATCGGGACGAAACGCCGGTTGCATTTCGCCTCCGCGATGACCCTGCTGGGACAGCGCGATGGGACCGAAGGGCTGTCCTACCTGGATCTGGCGGCTTTCCTCATCAAGCATGGTGCGGATCCCAAAAGAGACCTGGAAGAACTCTGGCGCAGGATCGCCTTTAATATCGCGGTAAAAAATACGGATGATCATTTGCGCAACCATGGGTTTTTGCTTACAGCCGGCGGATGGTCTTTGGCCCCGGCCTATGACGTCAATCCGAATGAACAGGGACGCGGCCTTACGCTGAATATCTCCGAGACAGATAACGCGCTGGAATTCGAACTTGCACTTTCCGTTGCAAAATATTTCCGGGTGGAAAAAGACGCTGAATCAATCCTCAAAAGAGTCCGGCGTTCGGTCGCCAAATGGAAAACCGTCGCAAAGAAATATGCAATCCCCGCCAGCGAAATCAGCCAGATGGCGGGCGCATTTGAAGAATAGGGATTCTGCCCATCATAAACACCCAATAGCCAACCATAACGCCGAGCCCATTTAGTATTACGTCATCAATATCAAATATGCCCACCCGAAACAGCGCCTGCATTCCTTCGATGGCAAGACCGGCAGCAACGGCGAGCGCCAAAGATTTTTTCCATGTCATCTTCCGATAGACGAACGGAACAAGAAATCCTATTGGTACAAGCAGCACAATGTTTCCGGCAAGATTAACGACCGCAATCATCCACCCCTTTTCACCGAGCAGGTACGGCAAAATGGTTTTGAACGGCAAAAAGTTTGCAGGCCCTTCGTGCGTTCCTCCAAACTTAAACCTCATGGAGCCGACCCTGATCAGTGGCAGGTCCTTAAATACCATTACTTTGATAAGGATCGCGCTATAGACGATGAGAATAACGGTTAGTATTATACGCTTCTTCATGTTGTTTGTTTAGTGACCAAAATCCTGCTTCGCCGACGCAAGCAGATCCCGGCTGTCTCTGTACAGGGTGCGATGATTTTTGTCGCCCATAATAACCCCGACGATTGTCCCTTTTTGTCCGTTTCTTGCAGTATAGCGCGCCGCAAATAACAGGCAGCTGCCGGCTTGACCGGTGGTGCCTGTCTTGATCCCAATCACTCCGTCGGTGCCAAGCAGCTGGTTTGTGTTTTTGATGATGCCTGCAACGGGTATCCGTGCCTGCTGCTGGGCAACGATGCCGGCAATCACCGGGTTTTTGAGCGCGGCGATGCCTATCGCAACCAGTTCCGATGGCGTGCTGACGGTGGCCGAACTGAATCCGCTCGCGTCGGCAACGACCGTCCGGCCGAGACCCATGGCTTTCAGCATGTTTTGGGCGTACAACACGTAGGCTTCCTTTGAACCGAATATCCTTTCAACCAGTATATCAGCCATGTTGTTATCTGAAGCGATCAACATCCGCTGCATGGCCTGATACTGCGTCAGCCTCATGCCGATGAGTATCGGCAGAACCGAACCGCCTTCCGAGATATAAGCATTGAGCCTTGCAATATCATTTATGGTTATGCTGTATGTCTGGCCTTCCTGCCCGGGTTTAAACGGCTGTTTTTTCATAATAGCCAGTGCGGTGATCACTTTTGCCATGCTGGCTGTCGGACGCAGCTTTTCGTTTGCTGACGAACGTGCAAGCAATCCCTCTTCCAGGCTACCGATCGCAGCCTGACCGGACGCTGGCCAGGCAAGTTGCCCGTCATTTCGATCTTTTAAAAAAAAACTGTAGGCTAAAAATCCTGTAAATAACAATGCTGCCAAAAGAACTGTTATCATTTTTTTTGCACCCATCGGCTTCTTCGGCGCCACTGTTGAAAATAAGTGTCCGGGCTTCATGTTTTTAAAATAAGTAACACAAAACAACCACATCATTCAGGCGCTATAAAATGTAATCGACGGTGGCTTGCCGGTCATCGACAGCGGGGCTTTTTTACCCGGTTAAATACATTTTTTGTGAACCGAAATCCGAAAAAGCCGTTAAAAGATGATAACGGACTGTTCGCAGGTAAAAAACGGCCCAATAACGGTTTGAATTTGCCGTAACCGGCTAATAGTTGATATTGTACCGTTTTTTACTTTCCGGGCGAATACTGCAAATTAGTTTTTGTGAAATGACGTTGCAACCATCAAAAAGCAGGCTGATAACTATTTTGGCTCATGTACTGGCCTGGGTGGTTTTCGGCATTGTCATGTTTTTCTACCATCCGCTTTTCTCGGATATCGAGATACCCTACCAGGCCTGGATAACACAGACCGTTACGCTCATCCTGCTTGTCACAGCTTTTTATGTCAATGTATCCGTTCTGGTTCCCGGGTTTTTGCTGAAGAACCGGTTCGGTTACTACGTTGCGCTGATCATTATCCTCGTGGCAGCAATTGTGTTCATTAAGGGAGGAGTGGAGAATGTGCTTTATTCCCACCAGGGATTCCTCAGGAACAGGCAGGTCCGGGTGGCAGAACTGATCAAAGCATTCACGCGCCTCAAACTTCCCAGGGGGAAACCGATCGACAGGCCTACCATCATCATCAGTGCGCTGGTGCTGGGTATCGGCACGAGTATTACCGTCATACAAAAATGGCAAAAGGACAAGCAGCAGCGCGAAGCGCTGGAAAAGGAAAAGGTTAGTTCCGAACTGTTATTCCTGAAGGCGCAGATAAACCCGCATTTCTTTTTTAATACGCTGAACAATATTTACGTGCTTACCCAGGTTGATGCGGATAAGGCCGGTAAGGCCGTTCACCAGCTTTCGCGCATGATGCGGTATCTGCTTTATGAAACACAGCAGGGACATACCATGCTGGGCCGGGAAATTGCTTTTGTGCAGGATTATATCAGCCTGATGCAGTTGCGGCTGACCGATGCGGTAAAGCTGGTCATCGATACACCCCGGCACCTCCTGGACATGCCCATGGCGCCAATGATGTTATTGCCTTTCGTGGAAAATGCCTTTAAGCACGGGGTGAGCGCGACACAGCAAAGCCATGTCGATATTCGGATACTGCAGCGGGGCAGCATGCTGGACATTACCGTAAAAAATACCATAATGAAAGATAATAGCATTAGCCTGGATACCAATAGCGGCATCGGTTTGGCGAATACCCGCCGCAGACTGGACCTGCTTTACCCGGGTAAACACAAACTGGATATCCGCGAGCTGAAGGCCGGTAATGAGTACGTTGTTCACCTAATACTTGATCTGTCATGATACTGAATTGCATCGCGGTGGATGATGAGCCCCTGGCGCTCGGCCTGGTGAGCAAATTCATTGAACAGACCGCTTTTTTAAATCTGGCTGGAAAATACGCGGGCGCGGTGGAGGCATTAAAAGCCCTGCACACGCAGCAGATCGACCTGATATTCCTCGACATACAAATGCGCGACCTGAACGGCATCGAGCTGGCGCGCGTGCTGGATAAAGGCGACCGCAAAACCCGCATCATCTTTACGACCGCCTACAACCAGTTCGCGCTGGAAGGTTACAAGGTGGATGCCCTGGATTACCTGCTAAAGCCTTTTAATTACGAAGAGTTCCTTCGTGCAGCCCAAAAGGCGCTGCATTATGCCGGGTTGTTAAATAAATCTGCCCTGCAAACCTCCGCGCTCAATGAAACCGAACGCGCAGATGACAATTATCTCTTTCTGAAAGTGGAATATCAGCTGGTCCGCATTTCCCTGGATGATATCCTGTATATTGAAAGCCTGAAGGATTATGTAAAGGTTGAGCTGAAGAACTCCGGGAAAGCCGTCCTGTCGCTCACCAGCCTCAAGGCACTGGAAGAAAAATTACCACCGAAACGTTTCATGCGCGTACATCGTTCGTTTATCATTCCGATGGATAAGATCACATCCATGACCAAAAATTCAGTCCGAATCGGCAAGCGGACAATCAGCATTGGCGACCAGTACAAAGATGCTTTCGCGCAGTTTGCCGGGAGGTGGATTTGACGCTTAATTTAATTCAGTTATCTTATTTATCTGTTTGAAGTTGCAATACACTTACAGAATAGGGCGGCAGATTTCTCGTAAAACTTTTGCTAATCCCTTTTACGGTTGATGTAGCCGGCACTATGTTCACGGGATCGGTAATTGAATTTGTATCCTCCGGTTTTGTGCCATTCACAACGACCAGGGTAGCATCCGGAGAAACTTTGGCAATGCCCTCCATGTTTATTTTTACCGCTTGCTTTTTTGCAGTTGTATTCACCATCTTAAGATACACAGCGCCCGTGCTGTCGTTCATGGTAACCGAATAAAACAAAGTGGGAACCGTTTTGGATTTAATGCCCTCTGTACTGTCTTTCTTCGTGAGCGGCCTGTTTTGAACAGGCACGTTTACCGCAGCAGCCTGCACAATCCTGTTTCCCAGGTAGTGGCTGAATAGCTTTTGTACATAATAGGAAGGCGAACCGTAGCTTGACAAAGCATCATAACCGATCAGATCAGAATCCCATTGCCAGGCTTTGGGCGCGGTGGCAGTGGCCGTATTTACATTCACAAACAACGGCGCATAGCACGACATGATGACAAGGTCAGCATTTCGTTCCATACCCGTCATCCAGGCGGCATCGCCAAGTGCTGCATTCAGATTGGTCGTTGGCGCTCCTTCGCGGGTTGCCCATTCGCCAACAAAAATTTTTGGTCCATTGCGGTCGTACTTGTCATATTGCGAAGCATTTTCCCACATATCCCAGGAGTTGCGGTAATAATGCTCATCCACCACATCGGGTTTTTTTCCCGACGTCACTTTCATCTCCGGGTACTGCGCACCGGCTATCGTTGAAATACATGTTAGTTGCGGATATTTTGCTTCAATGGCCGTCCTGAATTGCGTGAACCTGCCATCATAGCTGTTTGACCGGTCAAACCAATCTTCATTTCCAACCTCGACATAAGTAAGCTTAAACGGAGCGGGATGGCCGTCTGCCGCGCGCTTAGCTCCCCAATAAGTGCCTGTGTCGCCCGTTACATATTCAATTTCGTCCAAAGCATCGTCCACATAAGGCTTCAGCAGCGGTCCCGCATCTACGTGATCCCCTTCCAATGAATAACCCGCATACACAGCCAGCACCGGCTCTGCACCCATATCCTCGCACCACAGCAAAAATTCCAGCAATCCCATTCCGTCAGAAGGACGATAGCCCCACGAGCCTTTGTGTCCCGGTCTGTTTTCCAACGGTCCTAATGTAGTTTTCCAGGGAAAGGCATCCGTAATCAACGGACCTTCCAGAAAATTCCCACCCGGGAAACGCAGAAACCTGGGCTTCATATCTACCAGCATCTGCATCAGATCCCTTCTGTTCCCATTCGGGCGGTTGTTGTAGGTGGGTGGAAATAAAGAAACAAGATTGAAATAATATAAACCTGTTCGGTCGGTAGCAATCACGAGGCGGGCGTCTTTGGTTGGCTGTATACCGGCAGCTGTCGTTAAGGTCAATGCATATTTTTTCCAGGAATCGCTTTTTTCAAGATTGATCGTGCCTGACGCATATACGGTTTTTCCATCTTTGCTTTCCAGGGTAACAGTGATTGGTCCGGCAGTATTGTTTTCAATAACGGGAAGCGGTGGCGTCGTGGGTTTTGCCTCCCATGGCCAGCGGAAGGGCTCCCTCCGGTCTGTTCCTTTTATATAGAACGAAGCTCTGTATGTCGTGGATGGCTCTATAGGAATTCCCCAATATCCTTCATTGGCTATGCCTACCCGTCCTGTTGCTTTTTCTACGGTCATTCGTAAGCAGGTAGAGAGTGAACCGTTTATTGCAAGGCGGCGTTCATCAAGCGGGATATGTTCTTCTGAAGCACGGATTAATTTTATGCTGGCCTTTGCAGCCGGATCATTCAGTACAAGGCTCCATCCTTCCGGCGTCTTTTTGTTGTCTTTGAATATCCGGTTACGTATCAGCTCGGCGTATAAACCGCCATCATAAGAATGGTTGATTTCTTCTGTCATCAGGCCATACAACATGGGACTAACATTTCCACCGGGCTTTGTAAAATCCAATGTAATGACGGGCGTTTGTGCGACTGTGATTTGACTCATGCAACCGGCTGTAAGCAAAATCAATAAACGCCTTTTCAGGTTGATCATTTTTCTTGTTTTAATTTTGAAAAAGCAACTGCGCAAAATGATACAGGTCATTTCTCCAAACCGGCCAGGTGTGACCGCCGGGATATTCGTAGTAAGTATGTTTGATGTTCAGCTCGTCCAGTTTGCTTAACATGATTTGCCCGTTTTTATATGCAATGTCTTCTTTTCCTCCTTCCGACACCCAGAAAGTTTTCAGATTGGTATTTACTTTGTCGGCATTTTCCTTCAAAAAAGCATACTGGGTATCGGCTATCCGACTCTGCATGGGTATAATCCAGCCTGAACTGAACACACCGAGATACGAAAACATGTCGGTGTTTTTGATACCTGTGTAAAGTGTGTGAATACCACCCATCGACAAGCCTGCCAGCGCCCGGTCTTTTGGATCAGACAAAACACGAAAACTCTTTTCAACAAAGGGGAGGATTGCCTGCTTTAATTCATTTTCAAATATTTTCAGACCCGATTCTTCAAATGCGGAACCCCCCACGTTCGCATCGGGCATTACGACAAGCATGGGCCTGGCTTTGCCTTCGGCTATCAGGTTGTCTATGATCAGGTCTGTTTTACCTTGCATGGCCCAGCCGGTCTGGTCTTCACCACCGCCATGCAGTATGTACAGCACAGGATATTTCGCGCTTGTATTGGAATCGTATCCCGGTGGCATATAGATGTACATCTCGCGCCAGGAGCGGGTTACCGGAGAAAAATATTTTTTGATGCGGATGTCGCCATGCGGCACGTCTTTCTGCGCATAATAATTGCCACCGGCAAAAGGAATTTCTATACCGCTTGCCATGCGTCCCATACCATAAAAGGTTTGGCTGGCAGGGTCGCAGACCGCAACACCATCAATCAACATAGAATAATAGTGAAAGCCCTCGCTGACAGAATCCGTGGTAGCCACCCAATAGCCGCCGGTATCTTTTTGCATGTCATATTTTTTAACCAGGTCAACCTGTACTTTATTTGCATCGGGTGCTTTGATGCGAAACATGACCCGGCTGTTTGGAAGAATCTGTGGATACTTCGCGTTGCGGATATTGGTTTCGGCAGGCAATCCCAACACGCTGTATTGATTGAAACGGGATGCGTCAACCGGTTTAAAAAGAAGCTGGGTGAACATATACAAATCGTTCTTCCAAACTTTGAAATCGTGTACTCCGGGTTCCACATAAAAGATGTGGGGAACCTTGTGCGCAACAAGATAATCATGCGTACGCTTGCTGAAGTTCATTAAACCATCGGCATCGCCGCAGGAGATCCAGAGCAGCCTGAGCTGCTGCCTCGCTTTGTCCGGATCGGGCAGCAGCGCTTCCGGTGTTTTCGTGTTGGGCGCTGAAGAGAATCCACCCTCCCAGGCAAATTTATCCAGATTTCCCAGGCCAAAATTCAACGACTGTCCACCACCCATCGATAAGCCTGCAACCGCGCGATGCTCCCGGTCGGTATAAACGGGATAATGTTTTTGAATATACGGGATCAGGTCGTTTAGTAAATCCTGCTCAAACCTGGCAAATGCCTGCACCTTTTCGCTGTCAAAAATATTGCCTGTAGCACGGTCATCTTTCATGGCCCTGCCATTGGGCAATACCACAATCATTGGCGCTACTTTGCCCTGCGCGTACAGGTTATCCAATATGGTTTCCGGATGACCTTGCGAATACCATTCCCTTTCATCGCCACCAATGCCATGCAGCAGGTAAAGCACCGGGTATTTTTTCTTTTTAGAATAACCGGGCGGCGTATAAATCAAAGCCCTTCTTGACATACCCACGGTTTTCGACGGATAGGTGATGCTGTCCATTTTACCGTGAGCAATGGCGCTTTGCACGGAATCAAAACCCGGCGGCGAATGTTTTACAAAGTCCTGGGCGTGCAAGCCGGCCGTTATGAAAATGGCCAGTGTGGCAAGCAGGAAACCGGGTTTTACAAAGACTGTTCTTTTTGTCCGAATCATTATTCAGTGTATTATATTGATGGAATGGCAGGGTGTTCTCAAAGATATGCAACCGATTGCGCAAAAATAGCGTTTTGTTTGTCATTGCCTGCTGGTACCGGGTTATGCGGCATGTGACCAGGCACGGAACTTGAAAAAACATCACCCTTTTTTCAAAATTCAATGCTTGCTGCTTCCATAACAAATAGGTATGCCAGGGAATTCGGAACTTCAATATTTGTTTTTACGGGCGCGAAAATCGACATCAGGGCTAAGGCCGAACAGCCCAGGCGAGACCATCAGGTACACCGCCAACATCCAGGTGGCCTGTAATCGCTAAAGTTTTGAGATCAATGATAACGACATAATTATCGGCTGAACAGGCAACAAACACACGTGAACCTTCAGCATCCATAAGAATTCCCGCTGCGCCATGACCGGTTTTCAAACGCTTGATCTCCTTACGTGTTTTTGCATCATAAATAGCCACGTCACCGGATTGCAGACTTGAAACAAACACCATTTTACCATCGGGTGTAAACTTAAGGCGGTTAGCCCCTAAAATCTTTGCATCCAGTTTTGCTGACAGTTTTTTTGCTCCGGGATCAATAATAGAGATCACTCCATCATCACTTGCCGCAGTCCACAGCTCCCTGCCATCGGGGGATACATCAAATCCCTCCGAACCCCTGCTAACCGGAACAACAGTTTGGCGCCATTCTTTATGTTGTTGAAATCCCGGCGGGCCATCTACCAATATACTTACCGTTCCTGAACTTACGTTGGTTGTATAAATCTTTTCCCCATCTTTAGCAACATAGAGCATGTGCGTCCTGTCCTGGCCTGTTCCCATGCTCCAGTCAAGTTTACCGGTGGCGGGGTCATACCGGCCAATGGCTTTGGAACCTTCCGCAGTAAACCATGCTTTTCCATCAACGAACGTAATGCCATGCGGACCAAACAGCGGCCTCGTATCTATATTGGTTAAAGGCTTTTGGGCAACAAGGTCAATGATGTTCAGTTCATGCAGGCTGCCACCACCATAATTGGTAACGAAAGCCGTCTTGCCATCTGTGGAGGCAATCACTTCGTGCGGATCTTCGCCAACCGGAATACGTGCGATAACTTTTAAGGTGGCCGGATCTACCATTGCCAGCGTATGGTCCGTTTTTGAAAGGGCAAGCAACGTTTTTCCGGGGGCGGATTGCGCATTACAACCGGTTGCCGGGTAAATGAATGGTATAACCAAAAAACTTACGGCGATCACCCGGAGCCTATAATATTTTAGATTTTTCATACCGTTATTGTATTATTTACCTCTCAAAGATAGGGCCATCAAAAAATGATTTTTCGGAGTCTCACCGGAGTGCTAAAAAATATTTTTTCAAAGAGGAAGGATTTTTCTGTTTTTGATCGGCCTCGCATTTCTGATGCCGTCCAGGGTATTTGTAGGGCCCCCATAGGGGGTTTTCAGGGGCGCCGGAAGGGATTTCCCCTATGCTGCTCCAACAAACACCCTATAAAGACCCTATCCGGACCCTCTCCGGGGCCTTTTCCAAAACTCGGAGGAATTTTCAAAAAAGCAGGATTTATATTTTAGCACTCCGATGAGACTCCGAAAAACCGGGTTTCGGAAAGCCCATATTTGCAGCAGGCGTTACGTGTTGTTGTCTGGAGTTTAAGCTAAATGTGCCTGCTATAGGGAGTCAGTCTGTTGTTTTCCTGGTTTGATCAGCGCGGGACGCAATTGCCCCTTTGGAATGACGTTTCTGCCCCCCTTTCATTTCCAGGATGGCGGCTTAGTTTTGGGAAACAAATTATTGAACTATGCGGAAGCTAATTATGATGCGGAGCAGTCGCCCGCCACGGCTTCCTGGGCGGAGGCGCGGGTTTTCGACGGTGATCTTGCCGAAGGGATAAGAGAACTTAAATCCGGGCCGGGGAAACCGATCTTAGCGATTGGAGGCGCCGGATTTATGCGAAGCCTGATAGCGACGGGGCTTATAGACGAATACCATTTGGTTACGCATCCTGTGGTTTTGGGCGGGGGGCTGCCGATCTTCAATGATGCACCGCCGACACCATAATATTTTTACCTGGTTCCTGTTTCAGTTTAAGTATTTCGTCCCGAAGGTTCGTACGAACGATACTCGTGTTTTTTCCTTCAGCCCTGTCTAAGGATTTGGAGAACACAATAATTTTGCCTACAGAGTCAAATGCCTGGGCAAATGATTCATTGTTTTTTGCGACGCAAATTTATTTTCCAGTTTAAATAAAACATCTGTTAATTCATCCGGACGTTCTCTCATCACATTATGTACAGAATGAATTGTTTCAACATGCCAGCTTTTCGACTTTTTCAAAGTTTCATATGGTTTAAAAAAGGGTGTTCCAGCCCATCCGCTGAGATAAATGAATGCCCGATTATGAATTTTTTTATGGTTGCCATGTAAGCGTATATTTTGCATAAATGCCGCTAAAGGATGAGGCTTTCTTCGTTTATCTTTTCCCGGCGGATTGTCAACCCTGAAACCGTCTTCGCCGGCTCCCGTCACAAAAAGATTACGGTATGCATCGCTGGTGAGATTCCAACAGCTATCACCATTTTCAGGTACATATGCATCAATATAGACAAGTCCATAAATTTTTTCTGGTAACTTATCGGCAACTCCGGTAATTACCATTCCTGCATAACTATGCCCGCATAATATTACATCGGTAATATTTTCCCGGTTCAAAAAATCAATGACAAATTGAATGTGCGTGTCCAGATTTATTATTTGATTTTGTTTGTCTTGTTCTGATTCAAGACCCGGCAGGGTTAACGCAATACATTTTTTCTTTAACAACTCCAGTCTTTCGATAATGGGGTCATATGCCCAGCCACCATGCCAGCCACCAGGAATAAAAATGTATGTCTTTTGTGTCGCTTTAATATTTGAATGTATATTCATCTTGTATCATTTGAAGGCAAATTTCCAACTTCGAATTTTATAAATAAAATAATATGATTTATGGATGGCTATAAAAATAATTATAGCTTTATGATATGGTCAATTTGGAATGGTACAGAACATTTAAAGCTGTCTACCAGACAGGATCACTAACGGCTGCATCCAAGGCTTTGTTTATATCACAACCCAATGTGAGCCAGCATCTTTCTTCATTGGAAGCTTACGTTGGAAAAACATTATTTGAACGGAAGCCGAGAATAGCACCTACAGACTATGGCAAGTTGTTTTATACCCAGGTAGTTGAGCCATTAGAAAAGTTGGAGAAAGTTGAGGCGAGTTTCAACGCTGCATGCTTAAAAAAGAAGTTACCCATCATCCGGTTGGGTGCTGTACATGAGTATTTCCAGGCTGTATTATCTGCGAAAATAACCGCGATTGATGCAAATCTTATCCTGTCTTTTGGACGCACCAAAGAATTACTAGGTAAGTTGCACAAAGGTGCTTTGGATTTTGTGGTTGCCACCAAATTGACTGATTATAAGAACCTTGTTTTTGAGCCTGTCCGGCAGGAGATTTTTGTCATCGCAGGCAGTAAATCAATTGACAGCACGGAATTTGATAATTACATCAGAGAAGAAGATTGGGAAAGCGGAGAGGCCTGGCTGTTGTCACAGTCCTGGTTAGCGTATACCACAGACCTTGCGATTATACGCAGGTTCTGGCAAAAGAATTTCCACAAGCGCCCGGTTATTAAACCATACTGCGTAATACCAGATATGAATATTATCTTAAAATCGCTTAGGTATTGCTCTGCTTTGGCAATAACTGCGGATTATCTATTGGACGATGACCTAAAGGTAGTTTGGAGGGGTATCCTGCCTATGGAGAATACACTGTTTCTAGCCTATGATAAAACAAAGGTTACATCTGATCAGGTGAAACTACTAAGACAATTTTGTCAATAATATTTAATTTTCTATTTTAATTCTATTAAATAAGCTTTTGCAGGCTTATTACCACTATTGATGGCGATGTGTGTATCCGCTTCACTCCAAAATGTAGTCCCTGCTTTCAGGTCAAAGTCCTGAACCTTCCCATCGGCAGTTGTCTGCCTTACAAAGGCATCTGTAAGCAAAATAGAAAGATGTGGAGCATGTGTATGCATTCCTTTGCCACATACATCTTTTCCTGGCGTACTGCTGTACTCCGTTACCCTTAATTTATCATTTTCAAGAATCACTTTGATGGTATCTGAGATACGCATGTCCTGTTGGCTTTTTCCGTAAATAGTAAAACCGAAAAAGCAGATGGAAACTAAAAATAGTCGTTTCATAAAAAATAGTTTTGGTGATAAAAAAAATTTACAACAGCAAAACTATTTTAAATAGCAGCAACGCACTTTGCTTAAACGTTCAAAATATTTTCTTATTCGTACAGAGAAGATTTTACAAACTCCAGTTTTTTGAGAATGGCGGCGTTTGTCTTTTTCCGATATTGAAGCGGTGAGAAGCTATACTTTACCTTGAAAATCCGACTAAAGTGCGTTACGTTTTCAAATCCACTTTCATAAGCAATTTCACTGACGTTTTTTTTGCTTGTATCCAAAAGATCTTTTGCATACTCCAGTCTTTTTTGAGTAAGCCATCTTCCCGGAGTCGTGCGATAGTATTCGTGAAACTCTCTTTTAAACGTCCCAACACTTCGCTGTGCGATGCGTGCAAATCCGTTAATTGTTAAATTAAAAGTGTAATTCGCTTCCATAACCTGCCATAGCGGCGTTTTGTACTGGTCGTCAATACTATTAATGTAAGAAAGTAAATCTGCGTTTGCGGGGTTAGAAAAAATATTGAAAAGAAGTTCTTTAAATTTTAACTCAAGCAGGCTTTCGGAAGGAGGTACTTTTTGCGAAAAGTATGGAATCATACTGTAAAAAAATGTACGCGTTGTTTCGTTCACCTTAATTTCAATCAGCATATCTGAAGGTGGAGGAGGCAAGTTTTTTAAGGGTAAATACTGCCTGTATTCCCTGAATACTTGTCGCAAAAAATCATCCTGAAAACAGAAGGCGAGAACCTCCCAGCCCTCAAAATCATATTTCTCTGCCTTATAGGCGGTTCTTCGAATAAACAAAGATGTGTTATCAGTAAGAGTCCATGATTTTTCTCTGTGGTGCATCGTCTTTTTGCCACTCAGTGTATATGCTATTTCATTGTAGTGAGTAAACACATGCAGGATCTTATCAACCTGCGGGCATTTGTAATAGGCAAAAAGCATGTCTTTTACGGCAAGCTGCTTAATTATGTCTGGGCGGGCAATCTTAAAGTCATAGGTATTGTTCATACCAAATTATTGAGAAGAATCTACCAAAGTTAAAAAACTGCCTGATACCCATACCATTTCATTTATCCCTCAAAGATAGGGTCATCAAAAAATGATTTTCGGAGTTTCATCGGAGTGCTAAAAAATATTTTTTCAAAAAGAAAGGAGTTTTCTGTTTTTGATCAGCCTCCCATTTCTGATGGCGGCCAGGGTATTTATAGGGAACCCATAGGGTGTTTTTAGGGGCGACGGAAGGGATTCCCCCTGTGCTGATACAATAAACACCCTATAAAGACCCTATCCGGGCCCTTTTCCAAAACCCGGGAGAATTTTCAAAAAAACGGGTTTATTTTTTAGCACTCCGATGAAGCTCCGAAAAACCGGGTTTTGGAAAGCCCATATTTGCAGCAGGCGTTTCGGGTTGTTGTGGCCGTTTAATCTAAAGGTGCGAGCTATACGGAGTGTCAGTCTGTTATTTTCTTAGTTTGATCAGCGCGGAACGCGATTGACCCTATGAAATGTCGTTTCCGCCCCCTTTCATTTCCGGGGCGGCGACTTAGTTTTGGAAAACAAATTATTCAACTATGCGCAAGCTAATCATGAAAATGTCGCTCTCGATCGACGGTTTTGTGGCGGGGCCCGACGGAAAGGCCGATTGGATCTTCCGGAACTCGGATGAGACTTCGAGGGCCTGGTCCGCAGCGCAAAGCCGGGAGGCAGGCCTGATCATTATGGGCCGCAAGTCGTTTGAGGTTCTGGCTTCCTACTGGCCGACTGCGACCGGGCCCTTTGCCGCGCCGATGAACGCGATTCCCAAGGCGCTCTTCACCAAAAAGGGATTTAAAGGCATCGACCCGGTACCCGCTGCGAAGCAGTCGCCCGCCACGGCTTCCTGGGCGGAGGCGCGGGTTTTCGACGGTGATCTGGCCGAGGGGATCAGAGAACTCAAATCCGGGCAGGGGAAACCCATCATTGCGATCGGGGGTGCCGGATTTATGCGAAGCCTGATCGCAACGAGGCTCATAGACGAATACCATTTGGTTGTGCATCCTGTGGTTTTGGGCGGGGGACTGCCGATCTTCAATGATGCGCCGCCACTGGATCTGAAACTGGTCGATACCAGGGCCTTCCCGGGAGGCATTGTAGCGCATACTTACAGCGTGTAGGGATAAACGATGTGGGAAAACTTTTTGTTCACTGTTTCAGGTAACGCAGCGCAACAGACCCCGATTTGAAAATCTTTGTCTCCACAAGGTTTAACTGCAACCGCTCCGGCAGGCTGGTACCATCCAGCAGCCTTCTTCCGGCTCCAACAATCAGGGGCTGGACCACAAAACGATATTCGTCGATCAGGCCGAGTTCCATAAGTTGGGAAGGAAGATCCACACCGCCGACCAGGATATCCTTGCCCGGCTCCTGTTTCAGTTTCAGTATTTCATCCTTAAGGTTTGTACGAACGATGGTCGTGTTTTTTCCTTCCGCCCTTTCCAGGGATTTGGAGAATACAATAATTCTGTCAACGGAATCAAATGCTTTAGCAAATTCATTCATTGCATTGGTAGGTCCGGAATGATTTTTGGCGAATTCGGGCCAGAAAGGCACCATCAGCTGATAGGTTTTACGACCATAAACGAGCACGTCCGCATCCCGCAGGAGTTCAGTAAAATAGTCATGTATTTCTTCATCAGCTATTCCCTTGGTATGATCGCAGCAGCCATCCAGGGTAATATTGATGCCATAAATCAGGTTTCTCATTTGATTGCTTTTTGGTTTGCTTTTCCCAAAGTTAAGAATCGCCAGGTAACGCTTTATCCGGGGATTTTGAGTCTGAAGATTTTAATGAAGTATGCGTTATTCTCTGCAGACTATTGTAAATTTGATAACAATGCCGTTAATACATCAAAATAATCCGCCATGTTCAAGAAATATTATTGCTTATCTTTTTTAATTTTCAGCTTTTCCTTCCTGACCATCCGCTCCGGCTTTGCCCAATCGAAGATGTTGTCGAAAGGAGAGGCAGCCCCCGTATTTGCCACCCAGGCCAGCCTGGCCGGCAAAGCATTTGATTTTTCATTGAAGAAAGCCCTGGCCAAAGGGCCGGTTGTGGTCTATTTTTATCCTTCCGCCTATACCGGCGGCTGTGATCTGGAAGCACATACCTTCGCTGAAATGAAGAATAAATTTACAGCGGCGGGAACAACCATTATCGGTGTATCTGCAGATGATATTCAGCGGCTGAATTCATTTTCTGCTGATCCGAATTACTGCGCAGGTAAGTTCGCCGTCGCGTCAGACCCGGGAGGTAAAATTGCAGCAACTTACGGCCTGACCCTAATGCCTCCGAAGGCTGGAATGAAAGACATACGCGGCCAGGAGGTTACACACGGCTTCATTCCGCGAACCACTTTTGTCATCGATAAAGAAGGTAAAATTGTGGCGGTCTTTTCATCGGAAACCGATCATATTTCCCCAGCCGACCATGTAAATAAAGCGTTGGCGATTGTAGAAGGATTATAAACATGGTAAAGCTAATAGTTATTTTGTCTCAAACCCGGCACTGTCGAGCGCGTTATAATAATAGATTTCTACTATTTTATTTGTAATAGCCACTACTTGAACCAACAAATAGGAAATACAAGTCAGGGGTTAATCTTACAAATCCAAAATCAAAATCATTCGGTGCGGACAGGTGTGCCGGCTTTGATCCGGATGATGATCACCACACCGAGACCATGTTCCCCGAAGGATTAAAATCCGATCTTGCAACGGATCTGAGAGAGCTGACCCTGTCTTCTTCTAAGTGTTTTTCCATGAAACAGCTCCGATGAAAATTAGAAACCTTGTTGATCTATTTACTATTCTTCCTGAAGAAGAAAAAATAATTGTAGATGTGTTGCGGCAGATAATTATTGAAACTCTTCCTGAATATTGCAAAGAGAAAATATCATTCAATGTTCCATTTTTTTATGGCAACAAAGGTATATGTATTATTTGGCCTTCAACTGTTCCGAGGGGAGGTATCAAAAAAGGAGTTCTTTTAGGTTTTTGGTATGGGCACAAATTAAAGGACCACGATTGCCTTCTGTCGCATGGAACTAACAAGCAGATTTTTTATAAAATCTACCAAACCGCGGAGGAGATTGATGAAAAGCCAATAAAAAAGCTTTTAAAAGAAGCGATCAAATTAGATAGCACTTTCAAAAAAGTATCCTAAGTGTACTCTGGTCAAACTCCTCATCGCCGGCTGAATAGAGGACTCGATTTTATGACTTTTTTTCTTCTTCCCCAAAAAAGTTAAATAAAATTTGCGCAACTCAAAAGTTGCACATATATCCAGTTCAGGAAAATTTGGGAAACGCAATTTAATCAACTTGACAAAGTATTATCAACAATGAAAAAACAGAAAAAATGAAAAACAGTTTGCTATTTGATTTTACGGCGGACAAAGCAACAAAAGCGGTACTCGTAAACAGGGAATTTGATGCCAGCCTTTCGCTGGTATGGGATGCATTTACCAAGGCAGAAATACTGGATCAATGGGTGGCGCCAAAACCCTGGGTATCCAAAACAAAATATATGAATTTTGAAGTTGGTGGACGAAGATTTTATGCCATGGTAGGTCCGGACGGGCAGGAGCATTGGATAATTCAGCAATATATTTCGATAACACCAAAAACCCATTTCAAAATGTTTAATGCTTTTGCCGACAAAGACGGAAATCCGCAATTGCCGGGTTCTGACTGGGATTATCATTTTAGCGAACAAAACGGAATTACAAAAGTGAGCATAACAATTTTTAATGAATCCCTGGAACGTATGGAGAGGTTGATTGAAACAGGCTTTAAAGAAGGCTTTACAATGACCATTGATAACCTGGAAAAATTACTGGATACTTTATCTCAACGTCAATAAAAAGAATCGGGCTGCTGCTCAGCATTAAAATAATTCATAACCCGTAATTAAAAATAAAAAATCATGGCAACAATTAATCCCCACATTAACTTCAATGGAAATGCCGAAGAAGCCTTTACATTTTACAAATCAGTATTTGGCGGAGAGTTCGCAAAAATCATTCGTTTCAAAGACATTTCAGGCCCTGAATTTCCAATAGCAGAAAAGGAAGCACATAAGATAATGCACATCGCTTTGCCTGTTGGCAAAAACATCTTAATGGCCAACGACGTTCCGGAAAGCATGGGACGAACGAATGAAAACAAAAACAGATCTAAGATATCGATTAGCGCAGAAAGTCGTGATGAAGCCGATAAATTATACAATGGACTTTCAGCAGGCGGACAAATTGAAGGACCAATTGGAGACAGTGCCTGGGGTTCCTATTTTGGTTGTTTCAGAGACAAATATGGAATTGAATGGATGGTAGAGTTTGATCTAAAAGGATGACTAGTAAAAATAAAACAACAATCAGAAAAACAGAAATAGAAGCTAATAGTTTGTAGGCATTCCTTAGGTTTGGTGAAGGTGATGAATGCTGCAGGAAGTTCCAGAAATGACCATTCCGACTTTGGAACGGATGTGTCGATCATCGATCCTTTGGACGTCCCGGCAAGAGCGCTGATCCGTGAGGCTCGCTGCAGCAAAAAGCTGTTTCAGGTCGAATGATGAGATTCCTAAACGATACATCCTGGTGTTCGAAAACGAACGTTTTTGAGCAGATTGAATCTGTAATTAATTTAAAATCATACTTCTGTAGTTTCGGCATAATATTTTGAGCTGCCCGGGTAATAAACCTTCATTTATGTTTAGAAGCTTTTTAAGAACGACCTGGAGAAACCTTAAAAAGGATAGAGTCCATTCCCTGATCAATGTTTCCGGGCTGGCGGTCGGTATGGCCGTGGTGATGCTGATCAGTCTCTGGATATGGGATGAATGCAATTTCAATAGTTATCATGAGAATCACGGGCGAATCGCGCAAGTGATGCAAAATGCAGTTTCCAATGGATTCGTGAACACCTACAATACCATGCCGATTCCTCTGGAGAGCGTGTTACGCTCTAATTACGGGAATCAGTTCAAGTATATCGTGCTGGCTGCCCAAGACCAGCATTCGGTGAGTTATGGAGATAAGAGTCTGGCTCTGGTCGGTAGTTATATCCAGCCTGCGGGACCGGAAATGTTGACTTTAAAGATGGTCAGTGGCGCCAGGGCGGGATTGAATGGGCCTTCATCTATTCTGCTGGCGGCGTCGATGGCAAAAGCTTTATTCGGAAATGCCGATCCGATAGGCAAGACCTTGAAGCTGGACAGTAAGCTCCCGGTTTCCGTCACCGGCGTTTATGAGGACCTGCCTTATAATTCCTCTTTTAATGGCAACCTTTTCTTTGCTCCCTGGAGTTTGTTTGTCTCATCGGATTCTGCTGTTAGCCATTCGCAGGCCGATTGGGGCAATTCATCTTACATGATGTATGTTCAGCTCGCGGACAATTCCAATATATCCGATGTCTCGGCAAGAATAAAAAATGCGGATGTGCGGAACCAGGCAAGCGCCGATCCCCGGGAAGGTTATTTTTTATATCCTATGGACAGATGGCATCTTTATTCTGAATTTCAGAATGGCCGGAATGTCGGTGGCAGAGTGCTGTACGTATGGCTTTTCGGGATCATTGGCGCGTTCGTGTTGTTTCTGGCGTGCATCAATTTCATGAATCTGAGCACTGCCCGTTCGGAAAAGCGGGCAAAGGAGATAGGTGTGCGAAAGGTGCTGGGCGCATCGGTTTTCATCATCTGGCGGCTGTTGTCGATGGAGTTTGTCGCGCTGGTGTCGATTGGGCTTGTTTTAGCTATTCCCCTGGCTTACTACATTATGTATAACTGGCTGAAAAATTATCAATACCGGTCGACCATTCCTTTTTGGGTTTTTGCGGTCACGGGGATAGGGATCATCCTGCTTACCTTGCTGACGGTGAGCTACCGGGCGATCAAGGCTGCGCTGACCAACCCTGTGAGCACATTGAGATCGGAGTAGGAGAAAAGACTTCATCCAGGGTTGCGAATCGAAATCCTTTTTCCAGCAGCGTTGGTATCAATAGCCTTAGTTCATCAGCAAATGAAATATTGGAAACAGGCTTCTGCCGGGGAATTGTAACCGGCGAGCACCGATCAGTCTTGCGCCTTCATTCCAGGTTAGTACGGCAATAACTCCCTGCATGTTAAACGATCTTTAGGCCTTTCTTAACCCGGAATGAAACGATGGCGTTCTCCTTTTTGATTGAAAAACATAAATGCCAGACCCGATTTTTGATTAATTTTGTGATATGCAAAAGGCCCCCGTAAATATCAATATGGCCGAGATGGGCAAAGCCGTTCAGGCCTACGTACGATCCCGTGCCATTCGTGCCGGTAGCTTTATCATCTACCAGGAAAATAATGTCATTGTAAAAGAAGATCCCCGCACCGGCCAAAAGACCGTTATTTCTCCCAGCGTAAAAAAATAGGCTTTATGCCGAAACTCTACATTCTTGGCGGAGCCAATGGGGCTGGGAAAACCACATGGTATCAAACCGGTATCGAACAAAAATATATTACTGCTGAACTACCATTTATTAATGTAGATACCATCGTCCTTAAAGAATTAGGAGGATATACCGCCGAAAATATCGCGAGAGGGGAACAATTTGCCCGGGAAAGAATGTCTGCTTTGATCAAAGAAAATAAAGATTTCATGATTGAAAGCAATCTTTCTAAAACTTCTGATTACGATTGGATAAGTGCCATGAGAAAACAGGGATACGATACCGTATTGTTCTTTTTAGGGACAGAAAATGTTCAGATCAACAGGGAAAGAGTTCAGCAAAGGGTGCTGGAAGGTGGCCACGATATTCCGCCTTCATTAATTGAGCACCGCTTTCAAATCGGGCTTTCTTACCTGAAATCAAAAATTTTAGAATTCACCGAAGCGACGCTAATAGATGTTTCTCAGAAAGCGCCAAAACAATGGCAATACTGAAACTGTCCAGAATTACATACAAGCATCCCGAGATTCTTCCCTGGGTAAAAGAAACCTTGCACCTTGCAGAACGTCTTCAACAAAAATTAAATATTTCGGAAGAAGAAGAGCCCAAACCAAGTTCAAAGCCGGTGCACTAAAGAAACAATACGAATACAGCAGCTTTTCGGCCGAACTGGTTAATCACGAATGGTTGATAACCGATGCAAAAAACCCGTATTGAAGAAGCTCATGCCTTCTATAGCATTCAGTCGGGGTACGAGGACCTGGCCAGGCGTGCGTTTATCATGAGATAAGTCCTCCCGCGCATTCCGGGTCAGCTGACCGGCTGATATTCGAGAATAAGGACGCCGTTGTCGAACGCATGCGAATGTTTGAGCCTGAATTTCTTTAGTTCCCGGTTGTCATCAAAAAGCCGCAACCCGCCACCGACCGAGAGGGGATGAACCATCAGCCGCAACTCGTCGACGAGCCCTTGCTGAAGCAAGGCCTTAACAAGGGTGGCGCTCCCGTAGACGAGGATATCACCACCCCCGGAGTTCTTCAGCGCTGCGACATCTTTGGCCACATCGCGAAGAATATGGCTGTTATTCCAATCCGTCTTTTGCAGGCTTCGCGATACGACATACTTCGGAATCCTGTTGATGGGGTCGGCAAACGCGCCGGTCTGGCCAGGCCAGTACTCCGCGAACACGTCGAACGTGGTTTTTCCCAACAGCAGGGAATCCACACTGGCAAGCTCATCAATCTTGTACTGCCCGGTTTCCGGAGAGCCGTAGCCAACCTGCCAGCCGCCATGAGGATGAGCGGTTTCCTTGCCACCGGGTGCCTCAATAACCCCATCGAGGGTGATGAATTCGGTAACTATAATTTTTCGCATCATCTTTTTTTGTAAAATTAGCGAACATTGTTTGCTCAAACGGGTGGAGAAGACGACTTTCAAAAGGGGCAAATGCGCCGGGCGGGAGAACGGGTAGCCGTATTCAGGCTGTTTTTTTATTTCCCCGAATCAGGATAATTTATCCCTGGCCCAAAAAAACAATCGTTTTCCCTGATTTTTCCGTTTGTAAGCTTAAAATATTCGCTGTTCCGGAATAATTTTCCGCCCGTTGTCCAACCATCATAGATTACAAAGGCTTCATCTCCATTCACAACAAGCTTTTCCACGTCGAATCGTTTGATCTTGTAGGCGTTTGGCCAGCACCTTTCCTTAAAAAGCTTTAAACTGATATGATCATCCAGCGGACTGGAGAAAGTAAACCCGTCAGCGAGAATTCGCTCCATCGAATTCCAGTCTTTTTTCTCAAAAGCGGCATAATACGCCCTGACAATTTTTTCTTTTGCTGCATTTTGGAGCCCTGCTGCCGGAGATGGAGCAGTCTGGGCAAATCCCGCCTGACAAGACAAGGTGACCCATGCCATCAGGATTTTGACAAAGAGCCTGGTTGTTTTCATTATTTTTTGTTTTATTAATAAAGACAAGGGGAGAAGTCGTTACCGGACATGGGCTGCCTAATTATTTTTTGCATCATGTCGCCGGATCCCCGCCATGTTGCGCCCTAACGCGTGCAAAATATTTTCGAATGGAAATTTCAAGAATGGGCATTTTATTAAAATACGGGTTTCGGTGGAGCTCCATCAGGATTTGAATTGCTTTTTCGTCCTGGTGGTTGTACTGTAAAGCCACCGCATAATTTATCTCGGCAAAAGGGCTGGGATAGACTTCTAACAGCACCTCGTAATATCTGCAGATGGCCGCCCAATCAGTGTCTTCAAATTTCTTTGCCGTGCAGTGCACACAGGCTATAGCGGCTTCCAAATGATATGGCGAAAAAGCCGAATCTTTTGATTCGTTCAATAAAAAGCGGGCCAGCCTAATCAAATCGGGATTCCAAAGGCTCCTGTCCTGATACTCCAGTTCAATGGCATTTCCTCCCGCATCAAAGCGGGCATCCAGCCGGGCGATATTAAACAGCATGAGCGCCTGCAAAGCTTTCGTTTCGGAGTTGCCCAGCGTACTGTCCAGCAAAAATTTATTGAGTGTTAATGCGTCTTCACACATCGCTTTCCCCTGGCTTATCTTTTCGCCCGATTGTTTATAGCCTTCGTTAAAGATGAGATAGATCACTTTGTGCACAATTGAAAGCCGCTCTTTCGAATGGGCGTCGCTGGATAAGATCAATGCCTCGCCTTTAATTTTTTGTCTTGCGCGATAAAGCATTTTCTCGATAGCATCGGGTTCTGCTCCAAACTGCAGGGCAATATTTTCAATCTTAAGATTCGCTACATATTTTAGTGCCAATACCACTTGCATTTTCGGCGTAAGGTCGGGGTGGCAGCAAGCCATCAACATCAGTAATTGCGCATCTTTAAATCCATGCCCGGAAATTTCTTCTGCGGCTACCGGAACCGTCCTGGCAAATGATAAGTCTTCTGTTCTGGGAATTTTTTTAAGCAGGTTGATGGATTTGTTTTTACAGGTCTGATATAACCATCCCGATGGATTTTCCGGCATGCCCTGATCCGGCCAACGCACGGTCGCTTCTGCAAAAGTTTCCTGTACGATATCTTCCGCCGACTCAATAGACAGGTTCCGGAACCGTTGCAGGATCAACGAGATGAGCTGGCCGAACTTGTCTTTATAAAGCGCTTCGATGCGTTCTTTGATTTCATTCATTATTCACACCGTAAATGGTAGCAATCGGGCGAACCTCTCTCACGGCCAGGCCTTTTTGCACCAGCGGGCAGGTCTGGGCGATGGCGGCTGCCTGTTCGATATTTTCCGCCCTGATAATTTCATAGCCCGAGATTCCTTCGCGGGCTTCGATAAAAGGGCCATCAGAAAGGATTTGCTCCCTGCTCACGTACCGGCCTTTTATAAGAAGCGGTTCCCCCTTGATATAATTGCCGCTTTCAATTAGTGAGTCGACCCACTTTAGCATCATGGGTATATTGGCAAACCGCTCTTCATCTGTCATCCTGCCCAGTTTATCCAGATCCTCCCTTATGATCAGCATAAATTTTTCCATGATTTGTTATATTAATTGTAATGATGATTTCAACCTGATCCTGTAAAACTAAAACAAGGTTCCGTGTAAAAACCGGACGTTGTTTAAAAATAAAACAGCTCCATCATGGCAAACCCGCAGACGCCGGTTTGCGGGCCATAAAATGAAAAAAACCGCGACCAATGCGGGTTCCTGGTGATTCTCTGCGAGCAACTTCCCGCAGAACGCTCACTATTAAATTAAATTTTGAGAACAGATAAGAGCATTCTTTGCCGGGCAATGACCTTCGCCTTAGCACATTGGAAAGCATTTTGATTGGTCCTTACGGACGAACGCGTATGATCGTCTTTCCCCTGCGTCGCTCGCTCGGGTTGAGGGCGGCCAGGGCATCGTCGAGCGATGCGGTGCTGCCGATGTTCGTGCGTAGTCGTCCGTCCCGCACCCGCTGCACGATCTCCACCAGCTGCGCGCGATCGGCCTCGACAACGAAATCAATCGCGAGGCCATCAGCAGCCCTTGCCTCCACCGGGCCGACGATGGATACCAGCGTTCCTCCGGCCCTGAGCAGGGCTGCGGACTGTTTCTGTACCTCGCCACCGATGACGTCGAAGACCAGATCGACTCCGCCGATGTCTTCCAGCTTGTCGTTCTCCAGGTCGAAAAATTCGTGTGCGCCGAAGTCGAGCGCCTTCTGGCGGTCGGCGGCGCGTCCGGTGCCGATGACGTAAGCGCCGGCCTCCCGTGCAAGCTGCGCCACCATCGTACCAACTGCGCCGGCCGCACCATGCGCGAGGACGCTCTGCCCCGCCTGCAGCCGGCCGTGCTGGAAGAGCCCCTGCCAGGCGGTCAGGCCCGAGATGGGGAGGGACGCGCCCACAGTAAAGTCGGTGTCTCCCGGCAGGGGAGCGAGGTTGCGCGCTTCGATAGCCACGTACTCGGCCAGGGCGCCGTCGCGGTACCAGTCGGCCAGTCCGAACACCCGCTGTCCCACCGACAGCCCCGTCGTTCCATAGCCGAGGGCGCTGACCACACCGGCCAGCTCGTGGCCGGGGATCGATGGCGTTCGATTGCGGCCGCTACGATCGACCCAGGTCGAGGGCCACTCCAGTTCCGTCGGCACGAAACCAGCCGCGTGAATCCGGACGACGACATCATTGATCGCCGCGCGCGGCTCGGGCCGCTCCGCCAGCTTCATACCGGCTAATCCCGCAGCCTGGTCCTTTACAATGATCGCTTTCATAGTACACCTCCTTTTTTACTCATTGGCAAACACCCGCTTAATGAAGTGATTTTGCCGTACACTATTGTTTTCAATCTTGTTTTCAGCATGATTTTAATATTTAAAGTTGTACAATGACGCTGTTAATCCTGGGTAAAATTATAACACTCCCCGAATTTAAGACCAGAGCGCCAATCCTTGTTTTTCAGTCGAAGTTTTATAAAGGATTTCTATTTTTACTGAGTTGTTCTGCTAATCCGATAAGAAGCCCTTCAGGACCGCGTATGTAACAAAGTCGATACAATTCCTCATATTTAACCACTTCTCCGACGAGCTGCGCACCAATTTTTTGGAGCCTGACAAGCGTCTCATCGATGTTGCTCACGGTGAACATAGCGCGTAAATAGCCAAGGGCGTTTACCGGGGCGCTGCGGTGATCGGCTACAACAGGCGGAGTTAGAAAGCGTGATATCTCGAGCCGGCTATGGCCATCAGGAGTGACCATCATTGCAATCTCGACGTGCTGATTTCCCAGTCCGGTGACACGTCCGGCCCATTCTCCTTCTATTGTGGCCCGCCCTTCAAGTTTCAGGCCAAGCTCAGTGAAAAAAACAATGGCCTCATCGAGGGATTCTACCACAACGCCGATATTGTCCATGCGTATCAATTTGCTTTTTGCCATAGTCTTGGAATTGCTGTTAAAACGATACCCTTTTCAATCGTTCAGCCCTGATCATTTCTGTTCTTTTGATAAGATAAAGTGCGTGGCCCCTTCTCCAATTATTCTTTGTATTTTATTGAATCCTAATTTAAACAGATCGATTCCGGAAAAGAGACTTTCACCGGAACCAAGGAAAACGGGTGAGACTGCATAGTGGATTTCATCAATATAGCCTGCCTGCAAAAATTGACGGATAGTTGATACCCCTCCTCCAATTCGAATATCTTTTCCGGCGGCGGCTTCCTTAGCCCTGGTCACTGCCGACCCGATTCCATCTGTAACAAAATGAAAGACGGTATTCCCTTTCATCTTAACAGGCTTCCTCTCATGATGGGTTAACACAAATACAGGAACATGATAAGGAGGTTCTTCACCCCACCAGCCTTTCCATTCATCGTCTGTCCAGTTCCCGCGGACAGGCCCAAACATATTTCGTCCCATGATCCATGCACCTACATTTTCAAATGACTTTTCAATAAGGTCATTATCTATTCCTTCCGTTCCATCGTCCTTACGGCCCATTTTCCGGAATGCTTTTGTCGGAAACATCCAGTTGTGAACTTCAGTGCCTCTTACACCCAAAGGATTCTCTTTATTTTGTGAAGGGCCTGCTCCATATCCATCTAATGAGACAGAAAAGCACGCTACTTTTATTTTACCCCCGCCAGTGTTGTTGTCACTCATTTTTTATCACTTAATATTAGAAAAACCTCCATTATATTAAACAAAGCTAATCGTTATTTTGTCTCAAACCCGGCAATTCGTGCCGGTAGCTTTATCATCTACCAGGAAAACAATGTCATTGTAAAAGAAGATCCCCGCACCGGCCGAAAGACCATTATTTCTCCCAGCGTAGAAAAATAGGCTTTATGCCGAAAACCAAGTTAGTGATTACGAAAACCTACTTTTTGGGTGTCAGCATTTTAATCCACACTATTCGCAGCAAACCGATTTACTGCGATTATAAATATTTATATTCGCAGATGCTCTTCTATAAGTCCTCTTTGTGAATATTGATAAATTCAAAGCCGGTACACTAAAGAAACAATACGAATACAGCAGTTTTTCGCCCGAACTGGTTAGTTGTTTTACGGCCCGCAGGTTGCGATTGCTGACCGTGAGATGCGGAACGCGCGAAATTCCACAGGGCGACGCCGGCAGTAAGCTGCGCTTGTTAAACAGTAGAAAGCGAAAAGATTGCGATATTTACGGAAATCGCTTTTTGACTGATCAAAACTTTACAAGGATCAAATGACTTCATTTAAACATTCGGGGTCTGACTTACTAAAACACACTTTCAATGAAGTAGCCATATTATATAATGAAGCAAGACCCCGATACCCAGATGAATTATTTTCAACGTTAATTGATATTACTAAGTTAGATACAAATGCAACAATTCTTGAAATTAGTTCGGGCACCGGACAGGCGACAAAGCCATTGGCTCAAAAAGGATTCCAAATAACTGCTGTTGAATTAGGGCAGTCATTAGCAGAAGTATTCAAGTCATCTTGCAGCTGACAAAAGAATTCAACAACTATTTTATCAGGAAATTGAAGATTTTATAAATGAGAATTTTGGAGGCAAAATAAATAAGCATTTTTCGATGTCATTGACTGTCGCCCAAAAATATGAAGGCAAAAAATAAGAAAGAACAGCCGCTAACAGTGCATTTGTAAAAGCATGGCCGACAAGCCGCACTATTCCCGAATTAGTCAGGACATCCATATTTCAGTGCAGTGTGATTTTCCGGATCGCCGGGTTGCTGTAATTACCATCACTTACATAGAGCACGCCGTTTTTATCCATCGTAATTCCCGTCGGTCCTTCGAATAAAGCAGCCGGACCGGTACCGGTCTGACTACCCTGCTGACCGGGATTTCCGGCTACAACGGTGACATCGCCGGCTGCTGAAACCATGAGCACAATATGGTCAGTGATGTCGGTTGCAAAAATATTTCCTGTTCGCGGATCTCTTACCATCCCCACCAGGGTTCCGAAACCGGCATTTATCCCGTTTCCACCCAGAAAATTTGTGCCGTTCCCGCCGGCAAAGCGGCTAATCATCCCCTGGCTCAGCAATCTGATCTGGTTGTTGTCTGCGATATATAAGTTACCGTTCGATTCATCCAGTGCGATGGCGGTGGGAGCGAAGAAGGTCGCGGAAGCTGCCGGGCCGTCGGCTACCCCCTGTGTTCCGCTTCCCGCCAGAATGATTACCGAACCATCAGGCTTTACTTTCTTGATCTGCTGCGCATCGGTGATGTAAAGATTACCGGATTGGTCGATATAAATACCTTCGGGACCAGTGACCTCCGAATAATGAACGAATGATACGACGCTGTCACCGGCAATTTTGAATATGGGTCCGTACCAGGTGTCGGTGGCATACAAAACGCCATCCGGAGCAAATGCCAGATTCCGCGCGCCATAAAGTGCGGCAGACAACAGCGGATGGCCTCCGCTAAAATTGTACGTGCCATTGCCGGCGTATTTGCTCACAGTCCCGGTAGCCGGATCAACGGCATCGATATAGCCGCCCTGCAAATCGGCAACAAACAATTGGCCATTCCTGTCAAACGCCATCCCAAAGGGGTTAGCGAAACCATCCGGACCGCTAAAGCTGCTGACTTCCCCGATAGGCGCGACAATAAATTTTGTAAGCGATGTATACGGCTCACCTTTATAGATAACCGTAACAAGACCCGTACTTGCCCCGGCAGGCACGGTTACTGTTAATTCAGCATTGAAAAGGCCGGTTGGCCTGGCCGGGGTACCGTTAAAGGAGACTTCGTAATCTGTGATATTCTCGCCGCCACCCGCATATATTTTGACCGGGTAGCCCGGCGCGGCGCTCTGAGGCAGGAATTTTGGCGCTGTTTGAAAGATTTCCGTAGTCTGCCATTCCTTGCCATTGGTCTTAACCGTAATGTGATTTTTGGTATTCTGCGAAGGAACATACACCGTAAGCGCAGTGCTGGTCGCCGTTTTCACGATGCCGGTCACTGAATCATTGAAAAAAACAATATTTTCGGCTGCATTGCTGGAAAAGCCAGAGCCTGTGATGGTAACGATTCCTCCGATAGTGTCTATCGCCGGGCTAACAGACAAAACGGAGGGAGGACCACCGTACTTCTGACATCCGGTAAGGAACAGAGCCAAAACAATGGCAGAAAATAAAAACCGTAGTCGCATAAAAAGGGTTAACGGGCTGAAAAATACGTTGAATATTCTGAATTTCAAATGGCTGCAAAGTCCTTACATTCGTTCAGGAATCAAAATCCCGTGTCCGGGAAAGCTCCTTAATTAACTATCCGGTTATCCGTGGAACGCTTGATCCGCAAATGCGGGATGGAATCGGGACGCTGAAAACACGCATGAATTGGATTGGCTGTTTTATCCTGCTGCTGATGGG
>Ga0157370_10000970_pt1 | contig 36299 bp, 23 predicted proteins | sample C35metaG_FD_113463 | JGI IMG/M metagenome (GOLD analysis project Ga0157370, IMG submission 113463) | Corn rhizosphere microbial communities from Kellogg Biological Station, Michigan, USA - C3-5 metaG | ecosystem: Host-associated > Plants > Roots > Rhizosphere > Soil | place: USA: Michigan... | reverse complement strand
GTTAATTCCTATTAACATTGAAGATGAAATGAAATCAGCTTACATCGATTATTCGATGTCAGTAATTGTATCGAGAGCGCTTCCTGATGTTAGAGATGGCTTGAAACCAGTACATCGAAGAGTTCTTTACGGAATGTATGATTTAGGTGTAACTTCAAGATCTGCTCATAAAAAATCTGCAAGAATCGTAGGGGAGGTTTTGGGTAAGTATCACCCGCATGGTGACACCTCTGTTTATGATGCAATGGTTCGTATGGCTCAGGAATGGAGTATGCGTTATTTATTAGTTGATGGTCAGGGTAACTTTGGTTCTGTCGATGGAGACAGCCCGGCAGCAATGCGTTATACTGAGGCCAGAATGCGCAAAATCTCAGAAGATATTATGGCAGATATCGAAAAAGAAACAGTTGATTTCCAACTTAACTTTGACGATACCTTATATGAGCCTAAAGTAATGCCAACAAGAGTTCCTACCTTATTAGTAAACGGAGCTACAGGTATCGCAGTAGGTATGGCGACAAACATGCCGCCGCACAATTTAACTGAAGTTATCAATGGTACCCTTGCGTACTTAGATAATAATGATATTGAAGTTGACGAATTAATGACGCATATTAAAGCTCCGGATTTTCCAACCGGTGGTGTAATATATGGTTACGAAGGTGTTCGTGAAGCTTTTAAAACAGGTAGAGGACGTATCGTAATGCGTGCAAAAGTGGGCTTCGAAGAAGTTGACGGCAGAGAATGCATTATTGTTACGGAGATTCCATATCAGGTTAACAAGGCCGAAATGATTAAACGTACGGCTGATTTAGTTAACGAGAAAAAAATCGAAGGTATTGCGAATATTCGCGACGAGTCTGATAGAAACGGTATGCGTATCGTTTATATCCTGAAACGTGATGCTACACCAAACGTAGTATTAAATACTTTATATAAGTACACATCATTACAATCTTCTTTTAGTGTAAATAACATTGCACTTGTAAAAGGACGTCCTCAAATGCTGAATCTAAAAGATATGATTCACTATTTTATTGAGCACCGTCATGATGTTGTAGTACGTAGAACTCAATTTGAATTGCGTAAAGCAGAAGAAAGAGCGCATATTTTAGAAGGATTAATTATTGCTTCAGATAACATTGATGAAGTAATTGCCATTATTAGAGGTTCTAAAAATACCGAAGAAGCTCGTGAGAAATTAATCGAAAGATTCAATTTGTCAGACATTCAGGCTCGTGCTATTGTTGAGATGCGTTTACGTCAGTTAACAGGACTAGAGCAGGATAAATTAAGAGCTGAGTTTGAAGAATTAATGAAATTAATCGAGCACTTAAAAGCATTATTAGCTGATGTTAATTTAAGAACTAACTTAATTAAGGAAGAACTTGAAGAAATCCGCGAAAAGTATGGAGATGCTCGTCGTTCTACTATTGAATATTCTGGTGGAGATGTAAGTATCGAGGATTTAATTGCCGATGAAAATGTGGTAATTACAATTTCTCATGCAGGATATATCAAACGTACTAACCTGACAGAATACAAAACACAAAACAGAGGAGGAGTTGGACAAAAAAGTGCCGGAACAAGAGATCAGGATTTCCTTGAGCACATGTTCGTTGCGACCAATCACCAATATATGATGTTCTTTACGCAAAAAGGAAAATGTTTCTGGATGCGTGTTTACGAAATTCCGGAAGGAAGTAAAACAGCAAAAGGAAGAGCTATTCAAAACTTGGTAAACATTGAAAGCGACGATAAAGTAAAAGCTTTCATTTGTACACAAGACTTAAAAGACAAAGATTACATCAACAGTCATAACCTTGTAATGGTAACGAAACAAGGACAGGTTAAGAAAACTTCTTTAGAGAAATATTCTAAACCTCGTGCTAATGGAGTTGCTGCTATTACAATTAAAGAAGGTGATGAGTTACTTGAAGCAAAATTAACAGATGGAGAAAGCCAAATTATCCTGGCAGTTAAGTCTGGTAAATTAGTTCGTTTTGAGGAAACAAAAACACGTCCGATGGGAAGAACAGCTTCTGGAGTTCGTGGAATCACTTTAAAAGATGAAACGGATGAAGTAATTGGTATGGTTACTGTTGCTAAAAACGACGTTGCCGATTCACAAATTCTTGTTGTAACTGAAAACGGATACGGTAAACGTACTAAATTAGTTGACGACGACGGAGAAGATGTGTACAGAATTACAAACCGTGGAGGTAAAGGGGTTAAAACTCTTAATATCACGGAAAAAACTGGAAAATTAATTTCGATTAATGCCGTAACAGATTCAGATGATTTAATGATCATCAACAAATCTGGATTAACAATTAGAATGGCAATTGAGGATTTACGTGTTATGGGACGTGCTACTCAAGGTGTTAGACTGATTAACTTAAAAGGAAAAGATTCTATCGCTGCTGTTACAAAAGTAATGAAAGACGATGCCGAAGAAGTTATTGTTGACGAAGATGGAAACGTTGTAGAGTCGGTTATAGAAAGAGTTAAGCCAGATTTAGAAGTCCTGGAAGATGATGGTGTTGTAGAAGATGATGACGATGATGATTCTGAAGAAGAATTAGAAGACGAAGATGATTCTGAAGAAGAAGAATCAGAAGAATAATTAACCACAAAAATTTAATTAAATATACAAATTGAACACTATGAAAAGTAAATATGTAATACTAGCGTCAGCATTACTGATCTCTGTAGCTACGTTTGCTCAAAAGGATCAAATTAAAAGTGCTGAAAAAGCATTAAAAAGCGGTGATGCTCAGGGAGCAATTACAATATTAAATGATGCTGAAAACATGGTAGCAAATGCTAAAGATGTTGAACAGGCACAATTTTATTTTGTAAAAGGAAATGCTTATCTAGACCTTGCAAACAAAAAAGTTGAAGAAAGCAAAAACTTATCTGCAGCTGCTGAAAGCTATAAAAAATTAATTGAAGTTGAAAAAGCATCTGGAAAGTTGAAATATTCAACTCAGGCAGCAGCATCAATTACTGAAATTAAAGGTAAATTGATCAACTCTGCAATTGCTGATACTCAGTCGAACAAAAGTGTTGAAGGTGCTAAAAAATTATACGATGCTTATTTGTTAGATAAAAACGATACAATCAACTTGTACTATGCTGCTTCTACAGCTGTAAATGCTCAGGATTTTGATTTAGCTCTTCCAATGTACGAAGACTTGAAAAAATTAAACTATTCTGGTAAAGGAACTATGTACACTGCTGTAAACAAAGCAAGCGGAAATGATGATAGTTTTGCTAACGCTAAAGAAAGAGATTTAGCTGTAAAATTAGGAACTCACGAAAAACCTAAAACAGAAGCTATTCCTTCTAAAAGAGGTGAAATCTACAAAAACTTAGCTTTAATCTTAGTTCAAAAAGGACGTACAGAAGATGCAAAGAAAGCGGTTGCTGATGCTAGAAAAACGAATCCGGATGATACTTCTTTAATCCTTACTGAGGCTAACTTATACCTTGAGACTAAAGATTTTGAAACGTACAAAAAATTAGTTGGTGAGGCTTTACAAAAAGAACCAAACAATGCTGATTTAGTTTTTAATTTAGGTGTATTGAGTGCTAATGCAAAAAACAATGCAGACGCTGAGAAATATTACTTAAAAGCGATCGAAATCAATCCAAACTATACTAATGCTTACCTTAACCTTGCTGCTTTAAAATTAGAAGCTGAAAAACCAATCATTGACGAGATGAACAAATTGGGTACTTCTGCAAAAGATATGAAGCGTTACGATGTTTTAAAAGCACAAAGAGAAGGTGTTTTCAAAGGAGTTATTCCTTACCTTAAAAAAGCTAACGAATTAGATCCTAAAAATGATGATGTTGCTAAAACATTATTAGGGGTTTACAAAGCATTAGAAATGAGTGCTGAGGCTAAAGCTTTAAAAGCGACAATGAACCAATAATTAGATTATTGAAAATAATAAAAAACCATTCGCCGCGGCGAATGGTTTTTTTATGCTCTAAAATGATACTTTTTACTAAACTAACGTTGCAGATAAAGTAATCGTTGTGTTTAAGAGTTTAGAAATTGGGCAGATCTCTTTTGCTTTCGCTGCTGTTTTTTCAAATTCTTCTGCAGATATTGAAGGTACTTTTCCTTTTAAATCTAAATGAATTAAAGTGATAGTTCCGTCCTCAAAAGTAACTGTCGCTTCTGTAGAAAGATCATCTGCAGTAAAACCACTTTCGTTAAGTAAAAAGCTTAATTGCATCGTAAAACAGCCAGAATGAGCTGCTGCGACTAATTCTTCAGGGTTTGTTCCAACTCCATCAGCAAATCTGGTTTTAAAAGACAATTGCGCGTTATCAAGAGTGGTGCTTTGTGTGCTGATTGTTCCTTTTCCTTCCATGCCGGTTCCTTTCCAGTTGGCGTTTGCTTTTCTTGTAAATTTCATATTCTTGTAATTTAAGATTAGTATTAAAATGTTATTTGTTTGATTATCAATAAGTCGTTATTATCAAATATAAACAATATTTTGCAGAATAGTTTTATGAAATTTAATTGTAATGTTAAGTTTAGGGTTTTTAAGTTGGTGAGAATTTAATCGCAAAGCACGCAAAGATTTTTAGTTAGATTGTGTCGATAAACGCAAAGTTCGCAAAGCTAAATAAACACTATGCTTTGTGAACTTTGCGTATCCCGATAGCTATCGGGATTGCGTGCTTTGCGGTTAAAAACAAAAAAAGAACTGCAATGAATTTCTTCACTGCAGTTCTTTGTATTTAAATGGTTGCGCTTTCGCTTAACCTGAAAATTATTCTTGATTTAAGTTTCTCAACTGTTTCAATTTGTCTTTCCAAAGTTCCAGGCTTTCCTTGTGGACTGCGATGTTTTTACGAACTTCAAGAACTATTGAGTTTTCTTTTTTAGCATTTTTGGTATTCGTAAAAAACTGAATGTTGTTTTCTAATTGGAAAATTTCATTTTGAACTTCTTCAATTTTGCGCATAATGAAAATCTTTTCATTATCTAATTTACGAGTATCGTTACTATCTGATAAAGAATCGATTCTGTTTGAGAAACGCATCATTTCAGATTCTTTTTTGCTTAAACTTAGTTTTTCAAAAAGAGCATCTAAAATTTTATTGAATTTCCCTTCAATATGACGTCTTGAAAAAGGAACTTTTCCGTAGCTTTTCCAGATTTCAATATGCTGTTTTATAGCATCTAAATCGGTTTTGTGATCTCCTGTTAGCTGATAAGCTCTTAAAATATCTAAGTACGCCTTTTTGTTGTCGAAAGCACCAACTTCATCAGCATTTTCTTCTGATTTGTGTTCTTTTAATTTATCAAAATAATGGTTGCAGGCATCCTTAAATTCTTTCCAGATTTTATCTGAATATTTTTTAGGAACGTGGCCAATTTGTTTCCACTCTTCCTGAATTTGTTTCATGATTGGAGTAGTAGCGCCAAAATCTGTACTTTCCTGTAATTCTTTTGCTTTAGCAACAAGAGCCATTTTCTTGTTTAAGTTGTAGTTTTGGTCTTTTTTAATGTCTTTGTAAAACGAGTTTTTAAAAGCATTAAAATTTCTAACGGCAGTTTTAAAGGCAGCCCATGTTTCTTCGTTTACTTCGGTAGGAACTTTTCCGGCAGCGAAAAACTCATTTCTAAGTTCTTCTACTTTCTGGATCTGAATAAGCCATTGCGAATGCGAATTTACTTTTTCAGTTCCTAAAACCTCAATTTTAGCAATGATGTCTTTTTTAACTTCAAGATTTTGTTGTTCGTTTGCTCTCTGGCTTTCGAATAAAACTTCTCTCTTGTCGTGTATTTTTTTAGTTAGTTCGCTAAACTTATTCCAGATAGAATCACGGTGTTCTTTAGAAACAGGACCAATATCTTCTTTCCAAAGACGGTGTAAATCTTGCAATTCGCGGAAAGCTTTGCTTACGTCGCTTTCGTTTACAAGTTCTTCTACTCTTGCAATAATTTTTTGTTTTTGCTCCAGATTGTGTTTAAAATCTAAATCTCTCGCTTCACGATCTAAGTGCAGATAATCATAAAAATTCTCTACATGGAAATGGTAGTTATTCCAAACGTGATTGTATTTGTCTTTTGGAATTGCTCCGGCATTTTTCCATCTTTCTCTTAAATCATTAAAATGTTTAAGCGTATCTTTTATGTTTTCCTGAGGATTTATAAGTTCTTTTAATTCCTCAACAATAGCAAGTCTGTTTTCTAAATTTGACTTTAGATTGGTTTGTAAATGTTTAAAATGAGCGTTTCTTTTCTCTCTAAAAACATTATAGTATTCGTCAAATTTAGATTTTAAAGGAGAGTGGTATTCAAATTCTTCATTCGGATCTTCTTTTGAAGCATTGAATTCTTCTCTTTTTTCCTCTATAAGATGATTGTATTGCAGTAAAAATGATTTTTTAATTTCTTCGATATGGTCTTTTACAGACATTACTTTGTCTATATTAACCAGTTTTTTAAGCTCGTCAACAAGTGCATCCAAAGAAAAAGTATCATAATCTTTCATTGGGATATCATGACGTTCTTTCAGCGTCTCATCTTCACTTTCCTCGGCATTAGAATTTGTTATAGCGTCTAATGCATCTTGATGATCTGTTTCTTCAGCTTCAGTTGTTGTTGCAGCTTCATTTTCAGCAGCAGCTTCAGTTGTTGTTACAGCTTCTTTTTCAGTTTCTAAAACAGGAGTTTCAGTCACAGTTTCAGAATCTGTTGTTTCAACAGCATCATTTTGTGCAGCATCAGTAATTTCGATTTCTAATTTTCCGTCTGCTTCTTGCAGGTTATCATTCTTTTCTTCTAACATTTTTAAATGTATAAGGTTTTTACTTTAAACATTGCGAAAGATAGTAAAGGTGTTTCTAACTACAAAATAAATCGTTTGTTTATGCAGTATTTTACGATGAAATTCTTATTCTTTACTTTGTTTTATAACTATGATATAGTGTTTTTTGTTGATTCTTTGAAAGATCTAAAAAACTCGATTTTCTATAATTTTAGAAAAAAGACAGCTAAATATGTCCAGTTTAGTGGGATTTTTAAGTTTATTTCTAAATTAAAACAGAATCAGCATTCCAACTTCAATTCCAAAATTATACGTTTTATGTCCTCCAAATGCCACACTCGGATGAATGTAAGCCATGTCGTTTTTAGTTATTTTTCGCCCAAATTCTACAAAAGCATTATTAGGAAAACCTTTATTTGTTGCATTGTATCGAAAGGCTGCATCTACGGCGATCCAGTTTTTTCCTAAAATAAACATGAAATAGTTTTCGAGTGCCGTGGTATTAATATCGCTGCGGTTATCAGATCCGGCAAAACTCGATTGATTTTCTAAAGAAGCAATCCAAAGCATTTTTCTTTTGTTAAAATAAGCGCCATAGAATATAGCTGGAGCGAAAACCCATTTTCCTGTTCCAAGAGCCGGATCAACAGCTGAGTTTGAAATAACTCGTGCTCTAAAGGCAATTCCTTTGCTGTGATTTAAATAGGGGATATAACTGATGCCGGCACCAATATCTCCAATTCCGGTTTTATTGATTGAGTTGGTATTTGTTGATATTAAAGGGAGGTCAACTCTTAAATTCCAGGCCTTATTGGCAATGGGGTGTAGAAAACGGAGTTGGGTTGTGTTATAAGATCCTGTATCGGTATCTAAGTATTCGTTAAATAACAGAATAGTTTTGAGATAATAATGATAACGCGCTTCTGTATACGGATTTTTAGCCTGCTCTATAGTGTCCTGCGCGTTTACAGAAAACGCACACAGACAGCTAACTAAGTAAAACAGGTGATTTTGTTTCATAACTATCTACAAATGAGTAGACTAATTTACGAAAATTACCTTTGTGTTTTAAATTTGCTTGTTTTTTATTTATTCCAGATTTTCCATGCTTTTTCTGCCTGAAAAATAAGCATATCGTATCCGTTTTTAATTACAGCGCCTCTTTCTTTTGCATTTTTCAGGAATTGAGTTTCGGCTGGATTATAAATCAAATCGTAAGCGATATGTTTTTCTGTAAAAAACTCATACGGAAGATCCGGACAAGCTTCGATATTAGGACTTGTTCCTACTGGCGTACAGTTTATTATAATTTGGAAATTATCAAAAGTTGTAGCGTTGATTAAATTATAATCGATAATGTTTTCTTTTGCTTCTCTCGAGACAAAAGTGTACAAAATATCCAGCTCATCAAGAGCAAAAGCGACACCTTTAGACGCACCGCCAGTTCCCAGAATCAGCGCTTTTTTGTGATGCGGTTCCAGTAATGGTTTTAATGATTTTTTAAAGCCGTAATAGTCAGTGTTGTATCCTTTTAATTTCCCGTTTTTGGTAAATTTAATCGTGTTTACAGCACCAATCAAAGCTGCTTTTCTGGAAAGTTTATCTAAAAAAGGAATGACTTGTTCTTTGTAGGGAATCGTAACATTTAAACCTTTCAAATCCGGATTGTTTTTCAGTAATCCTGTAAGGTGATCAATTTCGGCAATATCAAAATTTTCGTAGCTGTTGCCTGCAAAAATTTCGTTATTGAATTTCTCTGTAAAATAACCTTTTGAAAATGAGTAACTAATATTACGGCCCAATAAGCCAAAACGCCTTTTTAAAATTCCAATCATTATTATTTTCTGTGTTTTTCGATATAATTTCTAACTGTTTTTTTGGTCCATACTACAGGGAATAAATCTTCGATTAAGATGTAATTATCGAAGTTTAAACGCAAACCATTACTTAAATGGAATTTTGCCTTAGTGTTGTCCTGAATCATAAAATACAGCCCGGCTAAACGATATTCAATTTCGTTTTCTTCCGGAAAATATTCTGTTGCCTGTAATAAAGTTTGAATTGCGCTTTCAAATTCTCCAAGAAACTGAAGGATATCAACCCAAAACAACCAAGTATCTAAAGCATGATCTCCAAATTCTACCGCTTTTCTGTATCCAAACTCAGCTTCTTCAAAAAAGTTCATTTGTTTGTTGATCGTTGCATAACGTTTCCAATACATACGATTTTGATTGTCGATGGCTAATGCTTTATTGACAAAAAATAAGGCTTTCTGGAAGTTTTTCTGGCGAACATGAAAATCGGTAATGGCAATCCATCCTTTATCTAAAAGCGGATCTTCGTGTACTGTTTGGTTGTAATATTGAAGTGCTTTTACGGCATTTCCTAATTTTTCGTAACATTTTCCTATGCGCAATAAGGCATACGAAGTTGCGTCGTCTAACTCGATTGTACGATTGTAACTTTCAATTGCTTCGTGATATTTTTTAAGACGCTCGTAAGCTTTTGCTTTTTCCATAAAAGCACCTAAAAATTCATCGTCAATTAAAGTTGCGTAATCAAAAGCGCGAATGGCATTTTCATATTCTTTTACGCCATAATGCAAACGTCCCAGCTGATGCCAGGCAATTTCACTATAAGGGTTTTTGTTGATATAATCGTTAAGATAAACAATAGCTTCCTGGTTTTGATCTAAAAATTCAAAACAGTACACTACGTTATACAAGGCAGACTGATCTTCTAAATCTTCTTCAAGACATTTGATGAAGCTCTCTTTTGCCAGCTCGAGATTATCCATAAAAAGATATTCCATTCCAATCAAGTTGTACACGTCAGCGTAGTCGTCAGTATATTGCAGGGCAATTTTAAGCAATTCTACCGCTTTTTCGTGTTGATCTCTCTTAGAACAAATATTGGCTTTCTGGATGTAAATTTCCTCGTTATTAGGTTCAATTGCATACAACTCGTTTAAAAGCTTCTCAGCGATTTCAAGTTTGTCTTCGTAAACCAGCATTTCTACTTGTACTAATTTTAAGCCTGTAGATTTTGGATGTTGGTCTAATGCAAGTTTTAAGGCCTTTTTTGCTAAATTAGCCTTGCCTATATCTAAATAATGAAGAATGATTTCTTCGAATTCTTCAGAATCAAAAAAGAGCACTTTGTTCGTTTTTAACATCGACTCAAATTTTGATAAGGATAGGTTATAATCTTCTTCTTCGTTGCTTAATTGCATACTTTGTTTTATTTGAAATTAGCCTGTTATAAATTTAGGCAACCATATAATTGATGTGGGGAAGGAAAATTAATTGTTTTGAACAATTTAATTAACAATATAGACAGGATTTATATGCTGTTTTTAGTTGTAATCTTTTGAAATTTAAAATATTAATTAAACTTGTTCTTTTTTTAATATTTCATCCATAACGTTTAAAATTATGGAACAGCCTTCTTTTATTTCTTGTTCAGAAATGGTTAACGGCGGCGTTATTCTTATTGCGCATCCTTCAAACAGCAGCCAGAATAATATTAATCCTTTGTCCTGACAATTTAAAATAACCTCATTGGCTATATCTGCCGTTTCGGTCATTGCAGCGAGCATTAATCCCTTTCCTCTAACTTCTTTTATCAAAGGATGTACCAAAAGCGATCTAAAGAGTTTTTCCTTCTCTAATGCTTCCTGCATTAAATTTGTTTCAGTTAATTCTTGCAAAGTAGCCAAACAAGCTGACGCAATGACAGGGTGGCCTCCAAAAGTGGTGATATGTCCCAATTTCGGATTTTCGGTTAAAAGATCCATTTTTTCTGCCGATGCTGTAAAAGCTCCTACAGGCATTCCGCCTCCCATTCCTTTTCCCATAACGACAATATCCGGTACAACATCGTAGTTTTGAAAACCAAAAAGTTTTCCGGTTCTTCCAAATCCGGGTTGGATTTCATCTACAATCATCATCGCTCCAACTTCATCGCAGCGCTTGCGGACTTTTTGCAGAAAATTATTTTCCGGTTGAATAAATCCGGCACCGCCTTGAATGGTTTCAAGAAGAATTGCCGCTGTTTTGGTTGTTATTTTTTCTAAATCGGCTTCGTTATTAAAGGTAATAAAATCAACATCTGGCAGTAAAGGTCTAAAAGCCTGTTTGCGCTCTTCAAATCCCATAACACTCATAGAACCCATTGTGTTTCCGTGATAGGCGTTATGACATGAAATAAGCTGACTGCGTCCTGTTGCTCTTTTGGCTAGTTTTAAGGCGCCTTCGATAGCCTCTGTACCTGAATTTACTAAATAGGTTTTGTTTAATGATTCCGGCAGGAGTGAAGCCATCAATTTGCAATATTGAACGGCCGGACTTTGAGAATATTCTCCGTAAACCATTACGTGCGAATATTTGTCTAACTGATCTTTTATAGCCTGGTTGACTCTGGGATGCTGATGTCCAAGCGTGCAAGCCGAAACTCCGGCAACAAAATCTAAATATTTTTTATCGTTTGTATCGTAAATATAGGAACCAACGGCATGCGAAACTTCCATTCCCAGAGGATAAGGAGAAGTTTGTGCCTGGTATTTTATAAAATCTGGATTCATTTTTTTAAAGGTTCAAAGTGGCAAAGGTACTAAGGTTCTGAGGTTTTTATTTCAGGTTTTTTGTTAGGTTCTGTAAACTGCGACTGAACACTGAATACTTAAAACTGTGACTAATTTTTACCGCAAAGATCGCAAAGATTTACGCAAAGTTTGTAAGCTTAAAATTAAGTTTGCATTTAATGCTAAGATCGCAAAGTCTTGTAAACTATAACTGAGACTGCGACTGAACACTGAACCCTGCGACTGAACCCTAAAAACTACTTGCTCTTAGCTTTCGTTTCTTTCTTAGCAGTGGGCTTAACAGCCGGTTTCTTTTTGTCGTAATTCAAAGTTTCTTCCCTTACTTTCAGCGGTACATTTTTGTCTTTCGCTTCCTGGTCTTTACCTTCTTGTATTAATTTTTCATTTAGTTCATTATCTTCTTTAGAAAAAATATCGTCTTTAGATCGTATTCTTTCATCGCCGCGCCAGACAAATCCTCGCAGTTTACGGGCATTTTCGGGTAAATCGGCTTCGGGATAAATATCTCCGTCGACTTTATTGAAGAATGTAATCGTTTCAATTAGATTATTTTCAAGAATCAAATTGATTTTACTGCTCACATTTTTATTAATTCCAATGAGTTGATTGTCGTCATTTCGCATAAAATAGACGACTTCGGTGTTTTTAATAACGTCTACGTCGTGGAGTTTTCCTTCTTTAAATTTTCCAAATAAATTGAGTCCCTTGACCTGATTATAACCGGTTCCGAGGGTATCCTTGGATATTATAAAGGTATTATTGAGGACTTTTAACGAATCTAGTTTTTTGGTGTTATTGTCGCCAATTAAATGCATTATGTCTCCGGTAATCTGACTTTCCCCATTCCAGATAATCGGATTTCCAATTAATTTGGTTAATGCCGTTTTAGAGTTTGAATGTATCGAATCACATTTACCGCTCATGTCTGTTTTATAGAAACGAACGTTATTAAAAGCTCTTAAAATTCTTTCGCCTTCTTTTCCGGTAACCATCAATTTTTTTCCGTGAATGTAAACCGAATCGTTCTCGACTAAGTTAATAGCCACGGCTCTTTTGGTGACAAACATCGAATCTTTCAATTTGAAAATTTCGGCGTAATGTCCTTTTACAATACCTTTATTTATAGAATCGGTGATTTTTACATTTCGGGTTGCCGACGCAAACTCGGTATTCCGATTATAAAATAAACTATCGCCTTCAATTCGCCTGTCGTCGTATTTTATATACGATTTCCTTAAAAAATGCGCGAGATTTTTCTTGGTGTCATAAAATCCCCGTTCTGTATAAATATAATTCGCTTTACTGGTAATAGTCGAAGGTCCAAGTAAATAGGTGTGTCCTGAGTTACTGTAATAATCCAAATGATTTGATTTTATTACATATTTTGGATTTGTAATCGTAACTTCAGTAAGGAATTGAAACTTTTTCTCGGTTGCAAAATACCTTCCGGATTTACTAACTAAAGTATTGTCTTTGTTTACAATTGTACCTTTTGTGTTATAATAAGCCTGCTGAATATTACGATCAAAATGAATAGTGTCTGTTTGCAAAGTAGCGTCAGGGGAAGTCATAACAGCATCTCCAGTTGCAAAAGCCTGTTTTAAATTACCGCTGTATTCGGCATATTTACTATTTAAAAACAAAGTATCACCTTGTACTAACTGTACATTTCCAAAGGCTTTTAGGTAATTTTCTCCTTCAAAAATATAAGCCTTGTTGCAGGTAAGCACGATCCCGTCATGATCTACTTTTACATTTCCGCTCAAAAGCACTGCTCCTGGAACTAAAGGTTCGTTACGTTCAAAATTATCAGCATGTTCTATGTGAATTTGTTTTGGAGCGGGTTTTGATGCTTGCGCAAAAGTGAATTGAACACTAAAAATAAGCAGACAAAATATAAAAAAGAGTGATTTCTTCAAGTGATTAAATTTTTGTCAAATTTATGAAAAAGGTTATAACCTTAGATTGTTATTAGCATTAAATTATAGTTTTTAGGTACAAAGGTTTTTTTATTAGGTTCAAAGTTGCAGAGGTTCAAAGGAACAAAGGTTTGTTAGCTTTTTTTGTTAATGAATTTTAGCAAACCTTTGTCACTTTGCTGCTTTGTTTCTTTGTACCTCTAAACTTTTAATTTATCAACAAAAACAATAACTCTCACGTTGTAGTTCACTATTTGTAATTTCTGAAAAAACAAATCAGACTCAGTTTCTTCTGAGTTTTAAAAAATAAACTAAATTTAAGAATTGGTTTTGAGATTAAAATTTCATTTCCATATTGTTAAGTTAGATTAAAAAATATGATAAAAAGTAAATTTGTTGCTGCGGGATTGGCCGTATCAATGTTGTTTTCGGGCTGTAAAACAAAAGATTTAAAAATGAGTGAAGTAAAGCAGGAAAATTCAAAAGAACAAAAAGTTGTAGTCTATCAGGTTTTTACCCGTTTGTTTGGAAATAAAAACACAACCAATAAACCTTGGGGAACAATTGAAGAAAATGGTGTAGGGAAGTTCAATGATTTTACAGATAAAGCGCTTCATGAAATTAAAGATCTGGGTGTAACCTATATTTGGTACACCGGAGTACCTCATCATGCTTTGGTTCGTGATTATACGGCTTACGGAATTTCAAATGACGATCCCGAAGTGGTAAAAGGACGCGCAGGTTCTCCTTATGCTGTTAAGGATTATTACAATGTAAATCCGGATCTGGCTGTAAATCCTGCTAACAGGCTTCAGGAGTTTGAAGATTTAATTGCACGCACGCATAAAGCAGGTTTGAAACTTATTATTGATATTGTTCCTAATCATATTGCGAGAAAATATGAAGGGAAAAATAATCCTGAAGATGTAAAAGATTTTGGTGCCGATGATAATGTAAATGTTGAATACGACAGAAATAATAATTTCTATTATATTCCGAAGGTTCATTTTGAAATTCCCGATGGAGATATTCCGTTAAATGGAGAAAAAAATCCAATGATTGATGGTTTTTTTGATGAAAATCCTGCAAAATGGACCGGAAATGGTTCCCGAAAAGTAAAACCGGATCAAAACGACTGGTACGAAACGGTAAAAGTAAATTATGGAGTCCGACCTGATGGAACTAAAGATTTTCCTGAACTTCCTGCTGGTTTTGACCAAAAATCGTATGCAGAACATTTTGCTTTTTGGCAGGATAAAGACGTTCCGGATTCCTGGAAAAAGTTTAAATCTATTGCTTTGTACTGGACAGCAAAAGGTGTTGACGGATTTCGTTACGATATGGCCGAAATGGTTCCGTACGAATTTTGGAGTTATATGAACTCAGCCATTAAAATGAAAAATCCGAATGCATTTTTACTGGCAGAAGTGTATAACCCAAATGAATACCGAAATTATATTCGTTTAGGAAAAATGGATTATTTGTATGATAAAGTAGAAACCTACGATAAACTGAAAGATATTATTAGAGGAAAATCGTCGCCGGATGGATTATCAGACATTCAAAAAGGAATGGCTGATATTGAACATCACATGCTTCATTTTTTAGATAATCATGATGAACAGCGTTTGGCTTCGCCTGAATTTGCAGGATCACCGGAAAAAGGAAAACCTTTAATGGTGGTTTCAACAACTTTAAGCACTTCGCCAACTATGGTTTATTTTGGGCAGGAAGTAGGAGAGGCCGGAAACGAAAATGCTGGTTTTGGAACGCGCTCCAGAACCTCGATTTTTGATTATATAGGTGTTCCAAATCATCAACGCTGGATGAACGACGGAAAGTTCGACGGCGGAAGATTATCTGATTCAGAAAAGCAATTACGTGATTTCTATAAACGATTGCTGAATTTTTCGATAAAGAGCTCAGCCTTAATGGGAAGTTATCAGGAAATTCAATCTGTTAACCGCCAAAATAATCCAGGTTACGATGAATTAATTTATTCTTATGCTCGCTGGTCAGAAAATCAAAAACTAATTATTGCTGCCAATTTCTCATCAGAAAAAACGAGTGTATTTAATTTGAAAATTCCATCTGATATTATTCTAAAATGGGATTTAAAAGATGGTGAATATATACTTACGGACCAATTGTATTCAAATAAAAAAAATATTTTGGTCGTAAAAAATGGAGAAGGAACTGTTATAGTCGAAATAGCTCCTTCGGAATCCTTTATTTATCAAGTGAACTAGTTTTAAATAAATACTTTAAGTTCTAATTAAACCCGACAGGTTTTTAAAACCTGCCGGGTTTGTTATATAAGACTAATTCTTATAAACAATAAAGCTGTTTGATTTCAGCAATTTGTTCCCCATTAAAATTTTAGCACTATTGGGGATTGTTATTTCTTTTTTTATACCAAAGTTAATTATAACTGTAATTTTTTCGCTTTCAAAAGACCTTGTAAATGAGATTTGATCTTTTTCAAATTCCAGGTTTTCATAGGTTCCGTATTGCAAAACTTTTTCTATATTTCTTAAAGCGATCAATTTTTTATAACGATTAAGAATAGATTTTTTTTGGGATTCAAGAACCTCAACATTTCTTTTTTTATAATCGGGATTGATTTTAATCCAGGTTTTTTCTTTAGAAAATCCGGCAAAAACATCTGAATTCCACTGCATCGGACTGCGGGATTTATCGCGATTATGTTCGTTTCCTTCAAGAAGTGCTTCTGTGTCATTTTTGCCTTTTTCAACAGCCAATTTATAATGTGTTCTTCCTTGTATATCGACCATTTCGTTACTATTTTGGGCAATGATATTATGCATTCCAATTTCTTCACCATAATAAATAAACGGAACTCCTTTTGCAGTTAGTATCAAAGCAGTTAAAGCCACAGCTCGATCTGTATTTCCATCGGCTAAACGGTCGATCATTCTGGGCACATCATGGCTTCCGAAAAATAGAGTAGGGTAATTGCTCATGTTTTTTTCCATGCTTTGCATTTCATTAAAAATTTGCTGAGCCGAAAATTCTTTTATGCTTCCAAAATTGAAATTAAAAACAACATCTAATAAATCCTGCGATTGGTATTGTTTTAGGACTTCGATTTTATCGCTTCCAATTTCTCCCACAATAAAGCGATTTTCATATTCGCTTACCGTAGATTTTATAATACGCATGGCATTTTTTACACCTTCTTGATCAATATCATTAATGTGATCTTGTTTTCCGTTTTTCATTGGATTATCTTCTGTGATTCCGTTTGTAGTCAGAAAGTTAATTACATCCAATCGGAAACCATCAACACCGGCATCCAGCCAAAAGCGTAATACATTCTGAATTTCTGATACTACTTTTGGATTCGACCAATTCAAATCGGCCATTCTTTTATCAAACTTATGATAGTAATATTGATTGGTTAAAGTATCTTTTTCCCAAGCTGTTCCGCCAAAAAACGATTCCCAATTGTTGGGTTTATCTTTCCAGATGTAATAATCACGATACGGATTGTCTTTTGATTTTCTAGATTCCTGAAACCATTTAGAATCAGTAGAAGTATGATTAAAAACCATATCTATAATCACTTTTATGCCTCTTTTATGTGCTTCGTTTAAAAAAGTGTCAAAGTCGGCTTTGGTGCCGTAAGTTGGATCTACTTCGTAATAATTGGCAACATCATAACCGTTATCTACTTTTGGTGAAGTAAGAAAAGGAGTGAGCCAAATGCCTTTTATCCCAAGTTCTTTTAGATAATCTAACTTTTGAGTCATTCCTTTAAAATCACCGTATCCGTCGTCATTGCTGTCAGCATAACTTGGCATGTAGATTTGATAAAACACAGCTTCTTTCCACCATTTTGGGTCTGCTGTTTTTTGAGCACTAATTGTGTTTATATTAAACATTAGCAAAAAGGAAAAAGAAAAGTAGAATAGGTTATATTTCATAATACTTATTGTCTTGTTAAGTCAGCGGCAACGATACGTAAAGCTGTATTTAATAGCACACAGATGACACTGATTTAAACAGATTATCAAACATGTAAACAAATAGTTTGTCATTCCTGACGTAAGGAGGAATCGCACGAGTAATTCGTCAATCGTTGTCGAACTTCGTGTGAGATCCTTCGTTCCTCAGGATAACAAACTATAGGGATAATTCTTTGCTTATTTTTGCTGTGATTTATAATCAATCACAACACCATCAACCAGCATCTTTTGATCTTCATAGGTGACTTTTCCGTTAGAAGGAACGCAGACAATAACAGCCGAATTTAAAGCGCCGATATTTATTTTTGCAGATGAAGTAACATTTCTGACGATGAAACTTCCTGAAACGGTATTGTATAAATCTACTTTTTTGCCTTTTTCGGTTTTTATGGTAACCGTTTTGCTTGTGTTGTATGGATTATAATACAAGTATGATGGATAAGCTTTATCCTTAAAAAAGTCTGTTGCCAGTAAGTCTAATTGTAATATTCCGGTAACATTAGTTGGTTGTATTATACTGCCAAAAATACCTACGTGCCCGCTTCCGTAAACGCTGAACTGAGATTCTTTAGGATTTTCACCCAATACCCAAAGAGGGCCGTCGCCTTGAGCTACAGGACCTTTTAAATGTTCGTATTCTTTATAACTAGATTGCTTAATAATTCCTTCGTAAGCGATTACGCCTTTGGTTACATCAGCCAGTTCTGGAATAGTTTCATGTTCATCCGGCATATATTGCGGATAAAAGAAACGAGATGCATTTGCTGCATTTAGCATCCATTTTCCAATTGCTGTTGCATAAGACTGGTCATATCTTACCATTGGTACTAACGGCCAGGCAGCATCGTAAGTATTCATCAGGAAGCCGTAACCGCCGTGATCAACTGTACTTCCAAAAGTTCCCGAAATGTCCATACCGTTCCAGTTGCCTACTAATGCTCCCCAGCCTTCACGGCAAATAGGCGTTCCGTCAAATGTCCAGTCTAGCATTTTGTTTGTATTGTATTTTGCATCTTCTTCGGCATTTATTCTGGCTGCTAAATAAGCTCCAAATGGCATTAATACTTCATAAGTAGGATTTTTAGACTGAGATTCTAATGCTGCTAATGAACTGCGGGCTCCTTTTAAATATTTAGCATCTCCAAATTTCTTATAGGCCATATACAATACCCAAGCATGTCCGGCAGCAGCATCTGGCTGTGCGCAAATATGATTGGTCATGGGCGTCATTTTATTGTAATCGAAATAAGAATAATTGTAGTTTCCGTTTAAGATGACATCGGCTTCGTAAAATTTATCGGCAATACTTCGGGCTATTTCTGTAAAACCGGGTTCGTTTGGATATTTATCATAAACGGCAAAAAACAAAAGGTTAGGATATACATCGTACCACCAGTCACGGCCGTAACCGCCGCCTAATAAGGCAACTTCCGGACAGGTATTGTTCATCATAATATTCCAGTTGTTCTCTTTGTTGAAATAGTTTTTCAGCATTCCAACATAATTAAGGTTGGGCTGATTTTTATCAATACCTACTAATGTTGCTCCTAATGTTGCGCCCATTGTTGCAAGGGCTTCATGAAACATTCCGTTGTTATGATTAGGTCCTTGTCTTACATCGGCAACAGCCGTATATAATCCGACCACTTTTTGAGGAAAGTTTTTTTGTGTGTCATCCATCCAAACCATCGGCCAGTATTTGCCTTTGGCATTAAAATCGTAAACGGTTTTATCAAAGTCTAAAGCCAGTTTTTTATAATCAATAATTTTTAGTGGCTGCGGCAGATTGGGCATTTGGTCTACTCGAGGAATATTTTGCTGCTGTACTTGTGCTGTTGCATTTAAACTAAAGATAAACAGACACGAAGCTGTAATTTTTATAAATGTATTCATGGTGTTGATTTTTATTTTAAAGTAATTTTACTGCCGCTTCTTCCATAACTTTTGGATCTGTTACTTCTTCGGGCGAAAGCTCAATTCCCTGTTTAATAATTTTTTTGCTGATAAAAATGGAACATAACTGCAAAAGGGCAATAATTCCGATAGCATATCGTAACGCAAAATCTTCAGAAACTGCGTAGTATAAGATTAAGAAGGTTCCTGCGCCTAAAAGTCTTCCAAGATATAAGCCAGCTTCATGATTTAAGATATAGGTAAACTCGCCTCTTTTTTCGATACGAGATACGATATCAATCACTTTAAGCTGAATAGGAAAGTAGGCCAGATCCATTAAAGGTTTTGCAATAAGCAGCAATAATAAAAAGATGATTACACCTGTTTTGTCGAATAAAATTCCGTTGAGACAAGCGCCCAAAGCAAATAAAATTAATCCAACCGAAAAGGTTTTGATTCGATCTGATGGTTTAGAAAAACGGCCAATAAAATAAATAATAATAGCAGCTAAAATTGCCCCAATAGATTGTGCCTGCCCAAGTGCTCCTTCTTCTCCTAAAATTTTAAAAATAAGCATCGCGGGCGCTGTTACCAGAAAGCCTTGTGCTAAGCCTTTAAAAGCAGCAAGAGATAATAGTTTATACCATAAAGGATGAAACTTAAAAAAGATGTATTTTTTTTGAGTTGGATTTTCAAATTTACCTCGATAACACACTATCGATGCTATAATGGTAATCAGAAAAACAATTCCGGTAATGATTACGTAGGCCTGATGTTTTTGATTTTCTCCCGTTTTAGATTGAATAAACCAGCCAATTGTTGCGGGTATTGCAATAGCGATTATGGTGTAGATAAAAGTTTCCAGACCATAGTAATAATTGCGGTTTTCATCGTTGGTAATAGACAAAGCAAGATAATCCCGGTTAGACCAATACAAACCAAACGAAAGCCCCATAGTAATTCCTGCTATACCAATACCAACAAGATCCAGAGATTTTAGCGACATCATAATAATCATGGAAACACCGCTGAGCATCATCCCAATTGAATATAGTTTGCGAATATTAAAGTGTTTGAGCAGAAAACCATTTAATAAAAACGTAAGCGGAATCCCGGTATAAATTGCCAGCTGATAAATAACAACTTTAGAAGTATCGTTTGAATTTCGCATGATATAAGCCGCAACAAAAATATCGATTACAGGTAATACCAATGCATAAACCAGGTTTGTAAAAATCAGGATGCGAAAGTTGTGAGTTTGGCTTTTAAAATGGTCAATTTCTGATAGGAGTTTTTTAAACATTAGTTATTTTTTAAAAGTAAAAGAATTTCTTGAATCGAAAATTGAGCACCACAGACAAATTCATCCGAAGCTCCGTAATAAATGGTAAGTGTATCTCCGTCTGGTTCTACAACATGACCGTTGGTAAATACTACGTTTCCAAAAAATCCGCTTAATTCATATTCTGTTGTTGGAACCATGATAGGCTTTACCGTTCTTGCGATTACTTTTGACGGATCTTTTAAATCCATTAAAAATGCTCCTAAACAATATTGATGGTTTTCATTTGCACCGTGATAAATTTCCAGCCAGCCTTTGTCTGTTTTTATAGGAGCAGCTCCGGCACCCACTCTTTTGCTGTCCCAAAGTCCTTTTCTGGTTTTGATAATGCAGTGATGATTTCCCCAATGAATACCATCTGGAGACGAAGCCAGCCAGATATAGTTACCGCCAATATCGACACTGCTCGGACGGTGTAAGGCATAAAATAATCCGTTTATTTTTTCTTCAAAAATGGCGCAGTCTTTATTGTGTGCGGGTAATATCATACCGTGTTTAGTAAAGTCTTTCCAATTGGTGGTAGTTCGTAAACCAACGCCAACGCCATTATCGGATACCGAAGTAAAGGTTAAATAATACGTTCCTTCAATTAAAGCAACACGACAATCTTCGATGCCAAATGTTTCCAGCATACCTTCGCCAACTAGTGAAGGGTAATTTTCGGGTTCATAAAAATGATGTCCGTCTTCACTGCATAACAGACGCAAATGTGATAGTGTTGTTAAATAATCAACTCCTTTGTAATTAATTACCCTTGCATCTGTTGCGATAAGTTCAGGATCGTTTTTTGGAATTTCAATAATTTTGATTGCACCAGTTTCGGTTAATATCGGGAAAGAAATAACATCGTCTTTTTGTCTAGGTCTTTCTGCTACACGAACTACTAACCAGGTTTTATTCTCATATTGAAACACACCCGGATTTAGTAAACAGGTAATTTCTAATCCTTCACGGCTTGCAGGTAAATCTTTTGGGGATAATAGTGGATTATCTGTAAAACGTTTTGCTATATCTTTCATGATTTTTAGTTTTTTATAAGTTTTAATTGCCTCCAGTTTTAGCTGGAGGTTGAAGAATTTATAATAAATTTGGCTTTAGCCAAAATAATTAAGCGTTTTTGGCTAAAACCTAATTCTCATTTCCTTTTTAGATCTCCAGCTAAAACTGGAGGCAATTAATAAATTGGAAATAGATTTTATTAATATCCAGGGTTTTGAGTTAAAAGTCCTGCTGAAGCATCTATTTCTGACTGCGGAATTGGATACAGCATATGTTTGTCCTGAAAGTTTTTTCCATGAGCGTTCATTACTTGTTTCGCAATTCCCCATCTTTTCAAATCACCCATTCTATGGCTTTCGAAACCAAGTTCGGCTCTTCTTTCAGAGATCAGCCAGCCTTTTACAACCGTTTTATCTCCAGAAATTGGTCGGTCTGGCAATGTTCCGGCAGGTGGCGGCGGTCCAACAGTAGTAACCATAATCGTTTTGGAAGGGTCATCTGGAAAATCCGGATCTTGACTTCTAACCGTAACAGTTGTTACTGTATTTCTGGCTCTTGCTCTAACTTGATTTATAATACTTACTGCTTCTGAATAATTATCAGTTTCATTAAGTGCTTCTGCTTTCCAAAGTAAAACATCGGCATAACGAATTAATACTTTATTGTTTGGCGCATCATCATCGCCTTTATTTCCTCCGTTTGTGGTTCCTAAAAGTTTATTAACCCATTGTTCCGGAACATTTACGGTGTATGCTTTTCTTGGATCATTTGGCTCAAATGAGGCTAAAAAATCGGTACTTGGAGCAAAAAATCCCCATCCAAGCGGTGCACAAATTCCATTTCCTCGTCTTGGATCAGCTTGTTTAACGTGGTTATAAGAAAAAATAACTTCGTTATCAGCATATTCCATATTCATATTAAAGTTATCAAAATAATTGGCATCTAAATTATAAAAACCAGTTGCCTGTAATTCTGATACTGAACTTATTACACCTGCCCAATCCTTGTTGTATAAAGCAGTTTTGGCAAGCAGTGCAATAACAGCTCCTTTTGAAACTCTCCAAGGTTCTTTATCAGAGGAGTATTTTGAATTTGGCAGCAGTGTTTTAGCTGTAGTTAAATCGGTTTTAATTTGGCTCCATACGGCTTCTTTAGGTGCTCTTACCGCTCTGTCGAAAGCTTCCTGATATGTTTTTATTGGAGACAGAATTAAAGGAACATCGCCAAAATTAGTTACCAGAGAAAAATAATAATAGGAACGTAAAAAATAAGCTTCGCCTAATAATTGATTTTTTCTTTCGGGAGTTATTCCTGTAATAGATTCAATATCCGGATTTAATAGAAAACTCAAAGCAATGTTTGTTCTTTTGATCCCTTCATAATTGTATTTCCACAATCCGTTTGGACCTCCGTTGGTAGAAGTAAAAGTAAAATTGTTGATTTCATCCATCCATGGCTGATCTCCATCAGGAGACCATTTTTTTTCCATATCGTCAGATGCGACATCTTCTATAATAATATCATTTTGAAACACTAAACCTCCATTCCAGTCCCATTCAGCCAATTGATTTAACTTATTGGATAACATATCGTAAGAGGAAGTTACAGAAGTTTCTACAGATTTTAATGTTGGTTTGGAATTGGCCTGTTCAAGAGTTTGTCCGCCTATGGGATCTGTAGTTAGTTCATCCTCACAGCTTATCAATGTAAATAGCGAAATTAAGATCGCGGTTATATATATGTTTTTCATGGTTAGCGTATTAGATTTTAAATTTTAAACCCATTAATATTGAAGTAGACTGCGGATAAGTTCCCTGATCTATTAAAGAAGTTGATTCTGGATCTAAACCAGTATACTTAGTAAAAGTCAATAGGTTTTGCCCCGATATATATAATCTTAAATATCTGTCGCCAATTATTTTAGGATCTAACGTATAGCCAATTTCAAGATTTTTTAATCTCAAATAAGATGCATCTTCAACAAATACACTTGAAACCTGACTTCCGCCATTGTCATTCATAGTATTTCTTGGAATTGTGTTACTGGTGCCTTCTCCGTTCCAGGCGTTTAATACTGCAGTTGTGGAGTTAAAAGGACGGCTGTCATAATCTAAAATTTGTTTTAAATCATTGTATCGGTCTACACCTGTAACTCCTTGAAAAAGAAATGACATATCAAATCTTTTATATGCTGCATTAAATGAAAAACCATATGTTATTTTTGGAATCGGACTTCCTATAAAGGTTCTGTCATCGGCATTAATCTGTCCGTCTCCGTTTAAATCTTTAAATTTAATATCACCCGGTTTTACTCCGTTTGTATTGGAGTAAAGTGTTGAATTTATTTCTGCCTGATTTTGATAAATACCATCAAATTTTAGTCCGTAGTAAGAACTTATCGGCTGCCCAGCTACTGTTTTAGTATGTGTTTTATCATCGGTAATCTCGGTAACATATTGCTGTAGCTTTTCGACATTGTTTTTTAGAGTCGCAATATTTCCGCTGATTCCGTATTTAAATTCGTGATCATCGTTTTGAAAATTAGCTCCAAATTCAAAGCCTTTATTGCTTACAATTCCGGCATTAACATACGTTTTATTGATTTGGCCCACTGTTGCCGATGGTAATCCTACGGCTAATAAAATATCATCGGTAGTTTTGTCAAAATAATCAACAGAGAAGGTCAGTTTATTTTCGAAAACACCTAAATCAAGACCAAAGTTAGTTTGTGTCGTAGTTTCCCATTTTAAATCGGGATTACCATAACGAACTACTTTAATGATACCGCCAGTTTCGGTAACAAGCGTTTCATAGGCATTATTTGGAATTTCCTGATTACCGGATTGTCCCCAGCTGGCTCTCCATTTTAAGTTAGAAATCCATTTTGCGCTTTCCATGAATTTTTCTTTAGACATTACCCAGCCTCCGGAAACCGAAGGGAAATATCCCCATTTGTTATTTGGACCAAAACGAGACGAACCATCGGCTCTTATAGTTCCAGAAACAAAATATTTATTGTCATATCCATAATTGGCAGAAGCGAAGAAGGAAATAAGATTCCACATTTGAGCAGATCCCGAACTGTTTTTATCCGTATCACTTCCGTAATCAAGATAACGGAAAGGATCAGAGGTATTATTGTAATTTGTTCTGCTGCCGCCCACAGCAGATTGATTGAAATTAACGGTTTCTTCTCCTAATAACGCATTAATGCTATGCTTCTCTGCAAGAGTTTTAGTGTAGTTTAATGTATTTGTAAAAGTAAAAGTTGTGGCTTCTCCGCGGTTCTCGTTTAAGTTCGAAGGTCTGTTCTGTCTGCCTTGACCCGGGTATAATTCGTTTGGATCATTGTCGTTATCATCGCCAAAATTTTCTCCAAAAGCTTTATTGTGGTCAAAAGTGATTTCTGCTCCAAAATTGCTTCTGAATTTCAGTGATTTATCAGCTAAAAAAGAATATTCACCATATACGTTGCCAAATGTTTTAAACAGCGATCTTACATCATCTGTATAATTAACAATTGCAATAGGGTTTGATGTTAGCTCATAATTACGACTCCAGCCGCCATTAGGATTGTTGCTTACATAGAAAGGAAGGTCAGTATAAGAATTATTTGCTTTGTATGTTGGATCATTTACATCTTTATAAACTCCAAGTACTGAAGGGCGTAATAAAGCATGTCTAATTACTCCTGGTGCGTCTCCGCTTGAAGATAATTTATCTTGTTTGCTGCTTGTAATTTGAAAGTTTGTTCCAACTTTAAAACGATCCGTAACTTCGGTATTAATATTAGCTCTAAAATTAATACGCTGGTACGTATCTTTATCGCCCACAACAATACCATTTTGTCCAAAATAACCGCCAGAAATTAAGTATTGTGTTTTTTCAGAACCTCCGCTAAAAGAAAGCTGTACATTGTCTGTTTTTCCTGCTCCAAATAATTGTTTTAACCAATTTGTGTCTGACAATGGTATTCCGTTCACTTTTCCATTCGCTCTGTCAATACTATAAGGGCTTACAGCATTTGCAGGATTATTGTTAGAGTTATGCCAAGCCTGATCCATTACAGTTAAATACTGATTTGCATTTAGCATTTTAGGTAAGTTTGTGGCAAAGTTGGTTCCAGAATAATATTCGACTTCAATATTCGATCTTCCTTTTATACCGCTTTTGGTGGTTAGAATTACAACACCTCCGGCAGATCTAGAACCATAAATAGCAGTTGCTGCGGCATCTTTTAAAACCGTCATTGATTTTACGTCAGACATGTTCAGGAAAGAAATATCGCGTGTAGCAACACCGTCTACAACATACAATACTTCATTGTTTCCCAGCGTTCCTTCGCCTCTAATACGTATTTTAAGTCCGTCTCCAGGCGCGCCTGTATTTGCTGAGACCGAAACACCGGCAACTTGTCCTTGAAGCGCCTGACCAACATCGGCTACTTTTGTCTTGGCTAATTCAGACATATCTACTGTGGCAACGGCACCTGTTATAGCCGATTTTTTTTCGCTTGTATATCCTACAATAACCACCTCGTTTAAGGTATTGGTATCTGTTGTAAGAGTTACATTTAGTTCTGTTTTGCCAGCCACAGATACTTCCTGAGTTAAGTATCCTATATAACTGAAAATTAAAACAGCATTTGGGCTCGAGGTTTTAATGGAATAATTACCATCAAAATCAGTTGTCGCATAGTTTGAAGTTCCTTTTTCGTTTACGTTTACCTGCGGCATCAGTCCGTCGGCATCCGAAACTGTACCTTTAACAGTTTGAGCCTGCATCATGCTGCCCAGCATAATGGTTCCGAATAGGAATAGTTTGAATATAAATTTTTTCATAATCATAAGGAAGTGTTAATTGAATTACTAGTTAGATTGTTTTTTTGTGGTTTTTTTAAGGGTTAATTCTGTTTTGTGGTTTTACGATAACGTTTGAATTAATTATCAGTTATAAAATTAGTTTGAGGGCATAAAAAATCGTGTACACTATTTCTTCAAAAGTGTACACTGCAATTTTTGTTTCTGTAAATCAGTGTTTTATTGGGTTTTTAGCTCTTTGATTTATATTTGAGCTGATAATTTTTGGGCGTTAAATCGTATAATTTTTTAAACTCACGATAAAAATAGGACCGATTATTGAAGCCGGATTGGTAGCATACCTCCGAAACGGTCAATTTATTTTTCCTTAACAATTCGGCTGCATATTTTAATCGAATCGTCCGAATCAAATCACCCGGAGTAAAACCAAAAAGTTGTTTGGTTTTTCGGTATAATTGCGAATTGCTGATGCCCAGTTCTTTTTCGATAAATAAACTTTGAAGATTTTCATTGTCAATATTATTTCGGATAAGCTCAATTACTTTTTTTATAAAATCTTTTTCTTCGCTATTGATATTTAGATTTGGAAGATTTTCGGTCAGCGTATCTTGTTTAAAATGCCTCGAGATCAATTCTTTTTCTTCGAGTAACTTTTGTATTCTTATAAGTAAATGATCCGGATAAAAGGGTTTTGGAATATAAGAATTCGCGCCGCTTTCTATTCCTTCAATCCTATGTATAACCGAATCTTTTGCCGTTAGCATAATAAAAGGAATATTGCAGGTTTTAAGATTGGTTTTTACTTTTTTGCAAAGTTCAACGCCATCCATATAAGGCATCATGACATCGCTGATAATAATATCCGGTAGCACCTCTTCAATTATGTTTAAAGCTTCAAGGCCATTAAAGGCTATAAGAAGCTTGTATTTTTCGCCTAGCAATTCGTTTAGAAGCACATGAATATCTTTTTCGTCCTCCACAATTAGTATTACTTTTCGATTATCAGCCAGTTCTTCCAGCGATAAAACCTTATTTGGAGTATCTTCCAGTTTAATGGGGTTTTCTTCCAGAATATTTTTTAAATGATGCGATATTAAAATAGGACTTACTGCGGTATCTAGTTCTTTTTCGTTAAATGCTTCTTTATTACAAGGCAGCAAAATTGTAAAGGTTGTTTCTTTATTTAACGTGCTTGTAACTTGTATTTCGCCTTTTAATACGCTTACTAATTTTTTTACATAAGCAAGACCAATACCCGTTCTAAACATGTTGTTATCCGTTTCTTTGGTATTTGTATCGGCTAAGAAAAATTGAGTAAACACCGAGTCTAATTCTTCTTTTGGAATTCCTTTTCCGGTGTTTGTAATCGTAATGTTTAGTTTTTTAGAATCCTTGTCCTGAATATAGAATTTAAGTTCTATTTTCCCGTTTACGGGCGTGTATTTAAAAGCATTCGACATTAGATTAAAAACTATTTTTTCAATTTTATCTTTGTCAAACCATCCCGGCAGTGCAGGAGGGATGTCGAGTTGGTATTCGATGTTTTTATCTAAAGCCCATTCGTCAAACAATTCGGCAATTTGTTCGATCAGATTGACCAAATCAAATTTTTTCACGGTTACTTCTAAATAATCGTATTCGGCTTTTCTAAATTCAAGTAATTGCTGTGTTAAGAATAATAAACGGGATGAATTTCGCTGAATCATTTGCACGAATTTCTGATTTCTTTCGTTGAGGTTTGCTGCTTCAGAAAGTTTTTGAATTGGCCCGACAATCAGCGTTAGCGGGGTTTGAAATTCATGGGCAATATCGGTAAAAAAGGTAAGCCTGTTTTCATGAAGTTCTTTTTCTCTTTGTCTAAAAAGAATGTTTTGAGTCAGGGATTGACGTTTTTTATAATAACTAAGTACAAATAAAACAAAAGCCAAAAACAACATAGCATAAATGATCAGGGCAAGATTCGACTGCCAAAAAATGGGTTTCACACAAATATCAACCGCATGAATAGGCTTGCTCCAAACGCCATCGCTGTTGGACCATTTTATCCATAAAGAATAATTCCCTTTGGGCACATTTGTAAAAGAGATAATTCTTCGGTTATTAATCGTATTCCAGCCCTTGTCAAAATTCATTAACTGATACGAATATTGACATTTTTCATTGTTGATATAAGTTAAAGCAGTTAATTTAATATCAAAAAAGTTCTGATTATGTTTTAATACAATCGATGGATAAGTATCAGAATCCGGCGTTATTACCAATCCTTGATAATAAGGAATTGATTGATTTTGACCGCTTATTTTATCTATAAAAAGATCCGGAATAATAGTAGATTCTTTTATTTTTTGAGGCAGAAAATAATTGAAACCTTTGATGCCGCCCATAAAAATAAATTCAGACGTTTTATCCTGATAAAAGGCGCCATCTGCAAATTCATTATTCTGTAAACCTTCATTTTGGGTATAATTGGTAAATTTTAATTGAGCAGGATTAAAATTCGATAAACCAAAATTGGTGCTTAGCCAAAGATTATTTTTTTTATCAACAGCAATTCCGTGAATGGTATTATTAGGAAGACCATCTTTTACCGTAAAGCTTTTGAAAACGGCTTTAGAATTGTCTTTTATAGGATTTAATAAAGTAAGACCAAAACTGGTTCCTATCCAAAGTCTGTTTTGGGTATCGGTTTGCAGGCACAGGATATCGTTATTAGATAAACTTGCCGTGTCGCTGGGATTATTTTTATAAACCGTAAAATGTTCTGATTTTTTGTCGAATAAATTTAATCCTCCTAATCGGGTTCCAATCCAGAGCTGATTTTTATCTTTAGGAATTATAGAAAAAACAATATTGCTGCTTAAAGTATTTTTTCGATTATTAACAGCAAGATATCTTTTAAAATCAGTGATTTTTAAACTCTCGCCAGATCGTTCGATTTTGCATCGAATCATTCCGTAGCCGTTAGTTCCAAGCCAAATAAAGCCATCTTCATCCTGATAAATGGAATAAACAGATTTGAAGTAATCAGAATTTAGACTACCTGTAATAGCTGTCCAATTAATTAATTTAGATTTTTTAAGATCAAAAACAGAAATTCCTTCACCATCAGTACCAATAAAAATTAAGTCATTTTGTCCTTTACATAACGAAAATACGGCATTATTAATGTTGCTGTTATTTTCATTATAATTTTGATATTCAATTTGTTTTTCTGGGTTAAGATAAAAGTTTGAAGAAAAACGGAATAAGCCTTTTCCTTTTGTGCCCACTAAAAATGAATTTTTATCAACTTGCAGAAAGGTTCTAACAATTGCGCCATCTAATTCCGGAACTTCAGATTTAGAAATAAGATTAAAAGATTTCTTAAGCGGATACATTTTAATAATTCCATCACCGTCTGTTCCAGTCCACAGGATGTTTTCATTTCCTTTAATTATGGTAGTAGTTTTTTGTTTGTTGAGGTGTTTTAACCAATTGTGATTGATTATATTACCATCAGCATCAATAATGTAATGTCCGGTTTTACTTGAAACAACAAGTCCTTCGGGAATGTTTCCAATGCAGTTTTCAATATCTTTTTTAGGAAGTAATGTATTCTCGCGGGTCGTAGAAGAATATAAATTACTAGTTCCTGTAAGCGATACGGTGCATATTTTTTCTTTGGAAACAATGCCAAATGTTCGAATACGATCAGAAATTAATACTGTTTTAGAAATAACAGGTTTTTCGTTTGGTTTGTTTTTAAAGGATAAAGAATAGAGTTTATTGTCCTCAAATAATACTAGTAATTCACCGCTTAAAGTGAATTCCATTTTTTTTACTGCTTTTTTTAGAAACTTTTGATTGTTTACTAAATGAAAAGTATTGCCTTCAAAATAACCAATTCCCCAATCTTTTACGGCACAGAATACTTTTTTAGAAGCATCAAGTGCCATATTAAACTCAGATTCTGATAAAGGCGGAATATTTTCTCTGGAAAAATAATAATGCTGAAAAACGCCTGTTTTTTTATCATAACGGTTAATTCCGTGTATGGTTAATATCCAGATTTTTCCGGTGTTATCTTCATCTATTTTTAAAATGACCTGATTGCTCAGACTGTTTTTGTTGTTTAATTCTGGTCTGAAAATTTCGAAACTGTTTCCATCGTATCGGTTTAAGCCATCCCAGGTTCCTATCCAAAGCAAGTTTTCGGAATCTTGAAATATGGTATTGATAGAACTGTTAGATAAACCTTTGGTGTTGTCTAATTGTTCTAATGAATATTCTGTATTAAGCGTTTTTGCAAGATCAAAAACAGACGCGGAGTTTTGGCTGTTAATTTTTAATTGAGAAGTTTCAAATAACTGATTAGCAGTTTTATTATTTGGGAAGACATTCTCTTTATTTTGACATGAAAAGGATAGTATACAAGTAAAATAAAGAAGGATGGTTTTGATTTTCAATTTTTTATTATTTATATATCCAGTAGAATATTTTTTACATTTTTGCTTTGTATAAATACTCTGGTTTAAGTTATTATATTGGCTCTAAAGTAAATAGATGAGTTACGCAAATGCATGACTTTTGTCATATTTGTTTTATTTTTATCGCCTTAAACAAGTATGCGATACAATTTAAGCAAAAAAAAGCTGATACTTAATTTGTATCAGCTTTTTTTGTTTTATACTTTCTTTACCTTTTTGAGGGCTTCGATATAATATTCGTTTACTTTTTCCCAGTTTATATGGTCGTAAAAAGCATCGATATAACTTCCTTTTCTGTTTTGGTAATCCAGATAATAAGCATGTTCCCATAAATCAATACCCATAATAGGTGTTCCTGGAATTAATGCGTTTTTCATTAACGGATTATCTTGATTTTCAGTTGTTGTAATTTGAAGTTTTCCGTATCGGTCAACGACTAACCACACCCAGCCAGAACCAAATTGTTTATCAGCCTGACCTTTAAACTGATTGGTAAGATTATTAAAAGATCCAAACTCTTTGTTGATAGAACCCGCAAGTGTATCTTTTGGAGTTTGTTCTTTTGGGGTTAAAATATTAAAATACAAGGTATGGTTGTAATAACCACCAGCATTCTGACGAAGTTTTAGATTCGTTAAAGGCATTTTTTTTAAAATGTCTTCAAGAGGCATATTCTCAAATTCAGTCGAAACAATTTCTTTATTAAAAGCGTTAGTGTACGACAAATAATGTTTAGAGTAATGCGTTTCTAAAGTAAGCGATCGTAAAGCCGGACTTAAAGCATCGTAAGCAAAAGGCAGTTTAGTAAGTTCAAATGAACCCGGGTCTGCTTTTACATCATTTGGCGAACCAATTACAATTTTTTCTTCTTTAGTTGGCAATGGTACCTCTACAACCTCGGTCAGCTTATTGTTATCATTACAAGAAAATAATAGTAAAAATGAAGCTAAAATGCTGAATCGAACAATGTTTTTCTTCATAATCTTAAAGTTATTTTGCTGTTAGTGAATTAATAATTTCAATGTAACATTCTTTGGCTTCGTCAATTGATATATGGCTTATCTGCATCCAGGCATTTGTTTTAAAAGCATCTCTTAAATCAAAATTCTCAGATTGGTTGTAAACTGCTGTACCAAATGTTGCCTGTTTGTAATAGGCGTAAAGTCTTAGCTGCACATCTTGCGGCAGTGAGGCTTGGGTCATTTTTAATGCAATTTCTACAGCCTCAGAAAAGCGAGTATCTAAATCTTTTTCGGCCATTTAAGCTTTTGTAGCAATAATAGTTTTTCCACCAATTGCTTTTTGATTTAAGGCAACATTAATAGGCGTACCTAAAGGTAAAAATAAATCTACTCTCGATCCAAATTTAATAAAACCGGCATCAGTACCTTGAATAACCTGCATTCCTTCCTGAGCATAATTTACAATTCTACGTGCCAAAGCACCAGCAATTTGTCTGTAAAGTATTGCGCCAAAAGTGTCGTTTTCGATTACAACCGTAGTTCTTTCGTTTTCTTCACTTGCTTTTGGATGCCATGCTACTAAGAATTTTCCAGGGTGGTATTTACTGAATTTGATAATTCCGTCCATTGCGTAACGAGTAACGTGCACGTTGATAGGCGACATAAAGATAGAAACCTGTAAGCGTTTGTCTTTAAAATATTCACCTTCGTAAACTTCTTCAATTACTACTACTTTTCCATCAACCGGAGCAAGAATGTGATCGCTGTTTCTAACGGCAATTCTTTTTGGGTTTCTAAAAAATTGTAAAATAATAATCAAGACCAATAGCGCTGCTATCTGAACAAGCATTCTCAGCCAATTGATATCAATAAATCTATCAGCAATTACAAGTACGGCAACAGTAAAAACTGTTCCTAATAAAATAGATGGGGCTCCTTCTTTATGAAACATAATATAAAATTTGATAAAATAAAAATATAATTGGTGCTACAAATATAACACTATCTAATCGATCTAGTATACCTCCATGGCCCGGCATAATCGAACCGCTGTCTTTTACTCCGGCAATTCGTTTAAATTTTGACTCAATCAAATCACCAATCGTTCCAAAAACACTCACAATTAAGGCGATAATTGTCCAAATTAAGATCGATCTGCCGCTAAAAGCCGGATTAGGCTGTATGTATAGTTTTGAAATTAAAAAGCCTGCAAAAGCAGCGAAAATCATACCGCCCAGAAAACCTTCTATTGTTTTTTTAGGAGAAACACGTTCGAATAACTTATGTTTTCCCATTGATTTTCCAACCAAGTAAGCAAAAGTGTCATTTGTCCAGATTAATACAAACAAGCCAATGATGATTTTTGGATTGTAATCATTTGTACCAAAGGAGATTTTTACGATAAAAAGGAAAGGAAGTGTAATATATCCTAATAGATATAAATATTTTGATGAAATGCTTATTTTTTGAACAGAATCATAAAATAAGAATAGTATACATTTAATAGAAACGACTATTGTTATAGCAAGAAGCACAAGGTCTAACTGCTGGATATTGGTTTCTAAAGTAATATTTGTTTTGAATGTATTATTTAAATACGCAGCTGTCTCTTTGTTGTAATGACTTACCAATACAACAGAAGAGTAGAGTATAGTCCCGAAAAGAATCGAAAAGACTTTATTTAGGTTTACTAAATTCGAAAATTCGTAGATTGTAATGATTAGGAAAATACCAAAAAGAATGATGAAGCTTTCGGTAGAAAACAGTATTGAACTTAATAAAAGAGCAATATAAACAGCACCAGAAATGGTTCTCTTAAGCGTTTCATTCATCTTAAAGATCTTCTAAGAGCAGTAAATAAAGGTTCTTGGCAACACTTCCGTATTGTGTAAAATCTTCTTCTTTTGCTTTTTCGAAATATTTTATTGTAGTGATATTAGTTGGGATATCTCTATCGTATTTGCGTTTTATGGCACTCAAACCATCGCTTTTCATTGGAAGTATTTGGCTTGTAGTAGCGATAATTACAATATTTGCCGGTAAATCGTTTGGTTTGTTTTGTCTAATTTGTTTAGACGAAAATAAAATAGAACCTTCATCAGCAATTAGATTTTCGCAGGTTGCTAATAAAAACTTTGGTTTAGAAGGAGCGATGTAGAAAAGTTTGTTCTCGTCTAACAAACTAAAAAGAGCGGGTTCGTAACATAAAACTTCATTTTCGAACCAATCATTTTCTTCTAAAATATTTTCGAATTGTTCTGCAACTTCCTGACTGTTTTCACAGTACAAAAATTTACCGCCATTTTTCTTAAAATTAAAGATGAATTGTTCATCTAAAGATAAATGACTGTTTGGAGCAGGAGTTCCTGCGTATTCACTTTCGTGTTCTTCGTCAGAAGCAGATTCGCTGGAACCAAATATTTTTTTGAAAAAATTCATTTTTTATATGAAATACTTTACATGTTAATTGAAAACGTTCAAAGATAAAAAAATCTTAATTCAAAAGGGTATTTTGAATTAAGATTTTAAAAAATATTGCATATTTACTGATATATTTACGAAACCACCTCTTCTAAATTTTTGTCAAAAGTACGTTTTCCGAAAATTGCTTCTAAGTCATCTTTAAAAATAACTTCTTTTTCAATCAATATATCAGCAAGCTGATTTAACTTGTCTTTGTTTTCTTCAAGAATCTGAATAGCTCTTTGGTATTGACCTTCAATTAATTCTGAAATTTCTTTGTCGATAATTTTTGCAGTCTCGTCAGAATATGGTTTTGAGAAATTGTATTCGCTTTGTCCTGTTGAATCGTAATATGTAACATTTCCAATTTTTTCATTCAAACCGTAAATAGTTACCATAGCACGAGCCTGACGTGTTACTTTTTCTAAATCGCTTAATGCGCCAGTCGAAATTCTGTCAAAAGTTACTTTTTCAGCAGCTCTACCACCCATAGTTGCACACATTTCGTCTAACATTTGATCTGTTCTTACGATTTGTCTTTCTTCTGGTAAATACCAGGCAGCACCTAAACTTTGCCCGCGAGGTACGATAGTTACTTTAATAAGCGGCGCAGCATGTTCTAACATCCAGCTTACAGTAGCGTGACCAGCTTCGTGAATTGCGATTGCTCTTTTCTCGTCTGGAGTAATAATTTTATTTTTCTTTTCAAGACCACCAATGATTCTGTCAACAGCATCAAGGAAATCTTGTCTGTCTACTGCAGGTTTGTTATTACGGGCAGCAATTAAAGCCGCTTCGTTACAAACGTTGGCAATATCAGCACCAGAGAAACCTGGAGTTTGTTTTGCTAAGAAATCTAAATCAAGACCTTCTACTTTTTTGATAGGAGCTAAGTGAACTTTGAAGATTTCTGCTCTTTCACGAATGTCTGGTAAGTCAACAAAAATTTGTCTGTCAAAACGTCCTGCACGCATTAAAGCTTTATCAAGAACGTCAGCTCTGTTTGTTGCAGCTAAAACAATTACATTTGAGTTTGTACCAAAACCGTCCATTTCTGTTAGTAATTGATTCAAAGTATTTTCTCTTTCGTCGTTTCCGCCAGACATATTGCTTTTTCCACGAGCTCTACCTACAGCATCGATCTCATCGATAAAGATAATTGCCGGAGATTTTTCTTTTGCCTGTTTAAACAAGTCACGTACACGAGATGCACCAACTCCTACAAACATTTCTACGAAATCAGAACCTGATAAAGAGAAAAACGGAACTTGTGCTTCACCCGCAACTGCTTTTGCTAATAATGTTTTACCAGTTCCCGGAGGTCCTACAAGTAAAGCTCCTTTTGGGATTTTACCTCCAAGATTAGTATATTTTTCAGGGTTTTTAAGGAATTCTACAATTTCTTGTATTTCTTCTTTAGCACCTTCTAAACCTGCTACATCTTTAAATGTAGTTTTGATGTCTGTTTTTTCATCAAAAAGTTTAGCTTTAGATTTTCCAATATTAAAAATTTGTCCGCCTCCGCCAGCGCCTCCGCCAGACATTTTACGCATAATGAAAATCCATACACCAATAATGATGATAATAGGAAGTAAGCTGATTAAAATATCGCTCCAGTTGTTTTTTTGAAGAAAGTTGAAATCTTTCAGTTTTCCTTCGCCAACAGCTTTTTCCAGTTTTGTTTGAAAGATTTGGTCGTTACCAATTTCTAAAGTATAGTGAGGTCCTTTGTTTGGTCTTTCAAAAATATCTTTAGAAACTTTTTTGTTTGCCGCATCTTTAAGCGCTGCCTGAGTTAAGTAAACCTCAGCTTCGGCTTTATTATAAACGATCACTTTTTCAATTTGTCCTTTTTCTAATAAAGTGTTGAATTTAGAAGAGGTCAATTGGGCAGGTTCGCTTAAATTAGATCCACCGGTTGCAAAACTTATAAATAAAAAAACTAAAAGTATTGCGGTATATATTAACCAGGGACTTATTTTAAATTTACTCGGATTTGGATTATTATCTTTAGCCATTTAGAAAAATTTTTCTTTAGTATTT
>Ga0157370_10000968_pt1 | contig 36361 bp, 28 predicted proteins | sample C35metaG_FD_113463 | JGI IMG/M metagenome (GOLD analysis project Ga0157370, IMG submission 113463) | Corn rhizosphere microbial communities from Kellogg Biological Station, Michigan, USA - C3-5 metaG | ecosystem: Host-associated > Plants > Roots > Rhizosphere > Soil | place: USA: Michigan... | reverse complement strand
GTGCCGCAATCGTGCTCGGTCACGATCACGTCCTGCGCCACGTCGACCAGACGCCGCGTCAGGTACCCGGAATCGGCGGTCTTCAGCGCCGTATCCGCCAGACCCTTGCGCGCGCCGTGCGTCGAGATGAAGTACTGCAGCACGTTGAGGCCTTCGCGGAAATTCGCCGTAATCGGCGTTTCGATGATTTCGCCCGAAGGTTTGGCCATAAGACCGCGCATGCCCGAAAGCTGGCGGATTTGCTGCTTTGAACCGCGGGCGCCGGAGTCGGCCATGATGTAAATCGGATTGAGGTAACGGCCGGTGCGATCGTCTTCCTCCATGGCGGTGAACATCTGGTCCGAAACCTTCTCGGTAACGCGCGACCAGATTTCAATGATCTTGTTGTAGCGTTCGCCATGAGTGATAGCGCCGTCCTGATACTGGCTCTCGACGGCCACCACTTCCTTCTCGGCGTTGCGCACCAGCTCCTGCTTCTCGCCCGGTACGACCATGTCATCGACGCCGATCGAAATGCCGGCGCGAGTCGCATACAGGAACCCGAGATTCTTCACCTCATCCAGCATCTGAACAGTGATCTGCAGGCCGAACTTCAGATAGCAATACTGCACGAGCTGTCCGAGGCCCTTCTTCTTCAACAGACCGTTGATGAACGGCATGTCTTCCGGAAGATGATCGTTCAGAATCACCCGGCCGACGGTCGTATCCATGTACTGCTTCACGAATTCGATCGGCTCGGTATGCATGATGTTCTGGTTGTCGAACGCCTTGGTCAGGTCGATCACCCGGCCCGTATAGCGCAGCTTGATCGGCGTCAGGGTCTCGACTTCGCCCATTTCGAGAGCGATCAGAACGTCGTCCGTGGAAGCGAATGTGCGGCCTTCGCCCTTCGCGCCCGGGCGGCCCTTCGTCAGGTAATAGCAGCCGAGCACCATGTCCTGCGTCGGAACGGCGATCGGGCCGCCGTGCGCCGGCGAAAGGATATTGTTGGCCGAAAGCATCAGCGTCGAAGCTTCGATCTGCGCTTCGGGCGAAAGCGGAATGTGAACCGCCATCTGGTCGCCGTCGAAATCGGCGTTGAACGCGGTACAAACCAGCGGATGCAGCTTCAGCGCCTTGCCTTCAACCAGCACCGGCTCGAAAGCCTGAATGCCGAGGCGGTGCAGCGTGGGGGCGCGGTTCAGCAGAATGGGGTGGTCTTTAATGACCTCTTCCAGAATGTCCCAAACCACCGGATCCTGCTGTTCAACCAGCTCCTTTGCCTGCTTGATCGTGGTACAGTGTCCGCGCTGCTCGAGCCGGTGATAAATGAAAGGCTTGAACAGCTCGAGCGCCATCTTCTTCGGCAGACCGCACTGGTGCAGCTTCAGATCCGGACCGACCACGATTACGGAGCGGCCTGAATAATCGACGCGCTTTCCGAGCAGATTCTGCCGGAAGCGGCCCTGCTTGCCCTTGAGGGTATCGGAGAGCGACTTGAGAGGACGGTTGTTTGCGCCGCGCAGCACGCGTCCACGCCGGCCGTTATCGAACAGCGCGTCTACCGCCTCCTGCAGCATGCGCTTTTCGTTGCGGACGATCACGTCCGGGGCATGCAGTTCGATCAGTTTCTTCAACCGGTTATTCCGGTTGATAACGCGGCGATACAGGTCGTTCAGATCGGAGGTGGCGAAACGGCCGCCATCCAGCGGCACGAGCGGACGCAGTTCCGGCGGAATCACCGGAAGCACGTCGAGAATCATCCACTCGGGCTTGTTGCCGGATTTGCGGAAGCTTTCCACCACGCGCAGGCGTTTCGCAAACTTCAGCTTCTTCTGCTGCGAGGTTTCCGTCTTCATCCTTTCGCGAATGTCTTCGCTCAGGAATTCGACATCTACTTTCTTCAGCAGCTCCTTGATGCCTTCCGCGCCCATCATCGCCACATATTTGCCGGCGGTGGCGGGGTCGGAATCAAGCTGCCGCTTGCGCTCGTCGGAAATCACTTCGCGCTGCTGCAGATCCGCAACTTCGCCGGGATCGACGATCACGTAAGCTTCGAAATACAGAACGCGCTCGAGCTCACGCAGCGTGATGTCGAGCAGGTGGCCGATGCGCGAAGGCAGGCCCTTGAAAAACCACACGTGCGAGCACGGGCTCGCCAGTTCAATATGTCCGAGCCGTTCACGGCGGACGCGCGCAAGCGTCACTTCAACGCCGCACTTGTCGCAGATCACGCCCCGGTGCTTCATCCGCTTGTACTTGCCGCACAAGCACTCCCAGTCGGTAACGGGGCCGAAGATGCGCGCGCAGAAGAGCCCGTCCCGTTCCGGCTTGAAAGTCCGGTAATTGATGGTTTCGGGCTTCGTGACTTCGCCGTGACTCCAGCTTCGAATCTTTTCCGGACTCGCCAGCGAGATCCGAATGGAATCGAAATCCGCGATTAGATTTGCTCGATCGTACGGAGAGGATCGCATTTTTTCTCCAGAATTCTTAAACCAACAGCAATAAAGAGAGCCGGACGGCCGCTTGCCCGCGGCCGCTCCGTCCGCTTATTCCTGACTTAATCCGCCGCGAGCGCAGTGTCTTCCTGCGCTGTGCGCGTGCTCTTCATCAATTCCACATCGAGGCACAGTGATTGCAGCTCGCGAATCAGCACGTTGAACGATTCCGGCACGCCGGGTTCAATCGCCGCTTCGCCCTTCACAATCGCCTCGTAGATTTTGGCGCGCCCATAGACATCGTCGGACTTCGCCGTCAGCAGTTCCTGCAGAATGTACGCGGCGCCGTAAGCTTCGAGCGCCCACACTTCCATTTCGCCGAACCGCTGTCCGCCGAACTGCGCCTTGCCGCCGAGCGGCTGCTGCGTAATCAGCGAATACGGCCCGATCGAACGCGCGTGGATCTTGTCGTCCACCAGATGCGAGAGCTTCAGCATGTAGATGTAGCCCACCGTCACCGGCTGCTCGAACTCCTGGCCGGTCATGCCGTCGAACAACTTCGTCTTGCCCGAAGTCGGCAAACCGGCGGCCGTGAGTTGCTTTTTGATTTCGCGTTCCTGAGCGCCGTCGAATACCGGGGTCGCAAACTGAACGCCCAGCGCCTTCGCGGCCCATCCGAGGTGCGTCTCGAGAATCTGGCCCACGTTCATACGGCTCGGAACGCCCAGCGGGTTCAGGACGATCTCGACCGGCTGTCCATCCGGAAGATACGGCATATCTTCTTCCGGCAGAATCCGCGCGATCACGCCTTTGTTTCCATGGCGGCCGGCCATCTTATCGCCCACGGAAAGCTTGCGCTTCATGGCGATATAAACCTTCGTGAGCTTGATAACTCCCGGAGGCAGTTCGTCGCCCTTACGCAGCTTCGCGATCTTTTCGTCGGTGATTTTTTCGAGCACCGCGATCTGGCGCGAGGTCATCTCCTCGATCTCGTCAATCTGTTCATTGATCCGGTTGTCTTTATTGGTGAACCGGATACGCTTCAGATCGCGCGAGCGCATCTTTTCGATCGATTCGCGATCGAGAAGCGCGCCCTTCGAGATGAGTTTCTTGTTGGTTTTTTCGTCATGCAGGTCAGCAAGCACTTCCTTGCCTTCCAGCAGGTTGCCGAGGCGCTTGGCGCGCTCGTCGGTCAGAATTCGGATTTCGTCCGTCAGGTTGCGCTGCAGACGCGCGATCTGCGACTCTTCGATGCGCCGCGAACGCTCGTCCTTGTCCTGGCCTTTGCGCGAGAAGATCTTGCAATCCACCACCGTGCCTTCAATGCCCGGCGGGCAGTAGAGCGATGCGTCCTTCACGTCGCCGGCCTTTTCGCCGAAGATCGCGCGAAGCAGCTTCTCTTCCGGCGTGAGCTGCGTCTCGCCCTTCGGCGTGACTTTGCCCACGAGAATGTCGCCCGGCTTCACGCTGGCGCCGATGCGGATCACGCCCGATTCATCCAGATTGCGCAGAAACGCATCCGCGATGTTCGGAATGTCTCGCGTGATTTCCTCAGGCCCCAGCTTGGTGTCGCGCGCCTCGATCTCGAATTCTTCGATATGGATCGAGGTGTAATAGTCTTCCTTGATCAGCCTTTCGCTGACCAGGATCGCGTCTTCGAAGTTGTAACCGCGCCACGGCATGAACGCGACGAGCACGTTCCGCCCCAGCGCCAGTTCACCGAGATCCGTGCAGGGGCCATCGGCCAGCACCTGGCCTTTCACCACGCGCTGGCCCTGGAACACGATCGGCTTCTGATTGATGCACGTGTTCTGGTTTGAGCGCTTGAACTTGGTGAGCTGATAAATGTCCGCGCCTACTTCGCGCGACATCTGCCCCTCATGCGCCGTGCCCTCGACGCGCACGATAATGCGTTCGGAGTCGACCGAATCCACGATTCCGGAACGGCGGCACAGAACCACCGCGCCCGAATCGCGCGCCGTCACGTACTCCATGCCCGTGCCCACGTAAGGAGCATCGCCGCGCAACAGCGGAACCGCCTGCCGTTGCATGTTCGATCCCATCAGAGCGCGGTTCGCGTCATCGTTCTCGAGGAACGGAATCAGGCTCGCGGCGACGGACACAAGCTGCTTCGGGCTCACGTCCATGTACTGGATTTCGTCCCGATTCTTCAGCACGAAGTTGCCGGCCTGCCGCGCATTCGCCAGCTCCGGCACGATCCGGCCGCTCTCATCCAGCTCCACATTCGCCTGCGCGATGATGTACTTGTCTTCCTCCCACGCTGAGAGGTAATCGCAGTGCGCTTCGTATTCAGCGGCCTGTTTGTTTGCGCCGAGCGCCGCGTTGGCCTTCTCGATCTCTTCACGCCGAACTACGTCGCCCACTTTGAACGCCGTGTCGCCCGGATTCAGTATCCGGACTTCGTCAACGACAATTCCCTCGATCACGCGTTTGTACGGGCTTTCGATGAAACCGTAATCGTTGATTCGCGCAAAGCACGAGAGCGACGAAATGAGGCCGATATTCGGGCCTTCCGGCGTCTCGATCGGGCAGATTCGGCCGTAGTGCGTCGGGTGAACGTCGCGTACTTCGAATCCGGCGCGCTCACGAGAGAGGCCGCCCGGTCCAAGGGCCGAAAGACGGCGCTTGTGCGTAATCTCCGAAAGCGGATTCGTCTGGTCCATGAACTGCGAAAGCTGGCTCGATCCGAAAAATTCGCGGATCGCCGCCATTACAGGCTTCGCGTTCACCAGGTCGTGCGGCATCGCCGTCGACATCTCCTGGTAGACCGACATCTTCTCTTTGATCGCGCGCTCCATGCGCACGAGTCCGATCCGGAACTGGTTCTCGAGCAGCTCGCCCACGGCGCGCACGCGCCGGTTGCCCAGGTGATCGATATCGTCCACGATGCCGATACCCTTGCGGAGCTTCAGCAGATAGCGAATCGTGTCGTGGAAGTCCTCGGGATGAAGAATGCGAGGGTCATACTTCCTGCCGTCGGCCATGTTCCGTACCGGCGATTCCGGCGCGTCGTAGATCTTGATCGAGAACTTCATCCGGCCCACGCGCGAGAAATCGTATTTGCGCGAGTCGAAGAACATTCCTTCGAACAACTGCGTCGCAGTATCCACGGTCGGCGGGTCGCCCGGACGCAGCTTGCGGTAGATCTCGATCAGCGCGTCCTTGCGGGTCTTGACCGGGTCCTTGCGCAGGGTCGTCGAAATCACTGTGCCGACTTCGTCGCGCTCGGGGAAGAACACCTGGAAGCTTTCGATTCCGGCGTTGATCAGCTTGGTAATAACGGTCGGCGTCAATTCCTGGTTGGCGTCGATCATCACTTCGCCAGTGGACATGTCGACCACGTCGGCCGCGATGAACGCGCCTTCCAGATCGTTCGGCGCCACTTCCGCCTGCGTAATCTTGTTCTTGTTGATTTCGCGCATCAGGCCCGCGGTGACCTTGCGGCCCTGCGGAACGACCGTCTCGCCGGCCTTGTTGTTGATCGCGTGCGACAACTTCAGGCCGAGAAGATTTTCATCGACGTTCCAATGTAGTTTCGAATCTCTGATGTCGATCTTGCTGATCCGATAGAAGGTCCGCAAAATCTGTTCGTCGGTCTCGAGCCCGAGCGCGCGCAGAAACACCGAACCGTAGAACTTGCGTTTGCGGTCGATGCGCACATAGAGCAGGTTCTTGTTGTCGTACTCGAACTCGACCCAGCTCCCGCGATACGGAATGATCTTGCCGAGGTAATAACCCTGCGCCGGAACGCGCTCGAAAAACACGCCCGGAGACCGATGCAACTGGCTGACGATCACGCGCTCGGTGCCGTTGATGATGAACGTTCCGTTGTTCGTCATCAGCGGAATTTCGCCAAAGAAGACTTCCTGCTCTTTGATGTCCCGGACGCTCTTCTGCCCGGTCTCCGCGTCTTTCGCGTACACCGTCAGGCGGATAGTCACTTTCAGCGGAGCGGCGTAGGTCATCCCACGCTCTTCGCATTCCGCCTGGTCGTATTTCAGCTGCAATCCCACCGGGTCGCCGCACTTGTTGCAGAACGTCACGATGTTCTTGTTGAACGTTCCGCAATGATGGCAAAGAATGTCGCCGGGGTGGAACGGGTCCGTACGAATCACCGAGCCGCAATTCCGGCACGAGGAACGCAGGTGGTTCAGCCCCTTGAGATTGCCGCATTTGCACTCCCAGTTGCCGATGGAATAATCGACAAACTCGAGGGTGCTTACGCCGCGGAAGTCGGAAATCGGGAATACCGAGGTGAAAACCGTTTGCAGGCCAATATCTTCGCGCTCATTCGGCAGAAGATCCATTTGCAGGAACTTCTCGTATGAGTTTTTCTGGACTTCGATCAGATTTGGGATCGGAATCGAAGTTTTGATCTTGGAAAAATCGACTCTCTCGGGGGCAAGGCCGTTCTGAGAAGACATAATGATTCAAGAACTCCGTAACTCGAGGCGCCAGCGCTTCAACGCGCCGCTACCTGGGAACCAATAACCGGGAAACAAAAAAAAATGACGGGCCGCTCGCGATACTTTTCCGGCCCGCCCGCCACGTTACCTGTATGGGGAATTCGCCGGGATGCGGCAAAAACGCCTGTGATATTGCATGCCGGCTCGAATTTGTGTCTGATGAGATTTGGGTTGAAATTGAGCGATACTGGTGACGAAAAACAGCTCCGGCCGAAAATGGACCGTGGGCGGCCGCAGATGGAGCACTGGCGGCCGCGCGAAGGCGCACACCGCCCCCATGCGAAGGTCTGGCCGGTTTGCGATACAAGTACCAGGGTTCCAGCGCCACCGTCACCAATCCGGGTTTAAATCCGGTTGAAACCAACGCCAAACTAGCAGGTTATCACCAGGTTCTCAACCCGTCAAATCTGACAGCGCAATACCACTGCCACGCCCGCGGAACAGGCGTCGCTGATCTGCGCCACCGAATAAACTCAAACGGCGCGAGCCGACACTCCCGCACCGCCCGTTTCAACTCTTTGTCGAGCTATTTACTACTGATGAAGAAATCCCCGCGCAGGTTTCAACGCACATTCGAGCGTGCGATTCAACCCGCCCGGGAAGAGCTACTTCACTTCTACGGTTGCGCCCGCGTCGGTGAACTTCTTCTTGATGGTCTCAGCTTCTTCCTTGCTGATGCCTTCTTTCACCGGCTTCGGAGCGCCGTCCACCAGATCCTTCGCTTCCTTCAGGCCGAGGCTGGTGACTTCGCGTACCGCTTTGATGACATTGATCTTGTTTGCGCCAGCGGCCGTCAGAACCACCGTGAACTCGGTCTTCTCTTCCGCCGCCGGAGCCGCCGCTGCCGCGGGCGCGCCAGCCGCTGCCGCGACCGGAGCCGCCGCTGCCGCCGAAACACCCAGACGCTCTTCCAGCAATTTCACCAGTTGCGACGCTTCGAGCAGCGTCAGCCCCTGAATCTGTTCCGCAATCGCGTTGATATCCGCCATGATCTTCTCTTCTGAACTCCTGAAATTGACCGTGCGCACCCATGCCTCAGGCGATCGTTCGTACGCCTGAAACCCTGTGCCAAACCCTCTAGCCCTTGAACTTTTCTTCTTTTACGCCCTGATCCACGACCACGGCCAGATTGCGGCCCACCGCGTTCATCGCCGTTACCAGCTTCTGCGCCGGCGCGTTGATCAGGAACAACAGCTTGGCAAAGATCTGCTCTTTCGGCGGCATCGTGGCGAGATCGTTAATCGCCGTGACGTCCACGGCGCGCCCTTCCACCAGGCCCGCCTTAAAGGTAAAAGCCGGGTTCGCCTTCGCATACGCCGTAAGCGCCTTCGCCAGCGCCACCGGATCGCCCGTCGTCAAGGCCAGCGCCGTCATGCCCCGCAGACCCTTCAGAACGTCTGCGGCCGGAAGGCCTTCCGACGCGATCTCGGCGATGTTGTTCTTCACTACCTTGTACTGCCCGCCAGCCCCGCGAACCGTCTTGCGGAGATTGTAGTCCTGATCGACCGTCATCTTCTCGAAGCCATTGACGAAAATGTTGTTCGCCGCTTCGAGCGCCTTCCGCAGTTCTTCGAAATCCTTCTTTTTTTCGTCTCTGTCTTTCATGTCAGCCGACTCCCGGCGTTTTAGGCCTGCGCCGTTTCCTTCGCCGCCATCTCCGTCACATCGAGCGGAATGCCGGGGCTCATGGTCGCGCAGAGCGTTGCGCTCTTCACGTACTTGCCCTTGGCTGCCGACGGTTTCGCCTTCAGCACCGCGGTGATCAGGCTGGTCGCATTCTCGACGAGCTTGTCCGCCGTAAAACTCGCCTTCCCGACGGGTGCATGAATAATGCCCGTTTTGTCGACGCGAAACTCCACCTTGCCGGCTTTGACTTCCTGAACCGCTTTGGCCACATCGGGCGTTACCGTGCCGGTCTTCGGATTCGGCATCAGCCCGCGGGGTCCGAGGATTTTACCGAGTTTTCCGACCGAACGCATCATGTCAGGCGTCGCGACCACGGCGTCAAAGTCGGTCCAGTTTTCCGACTGGATTTTGTTCACCATGTCCTCGCCGCCGACGAAATCGGCGCCCGCTTCCTGCGCCTCGCGTTGTTTGTCGCCGGAGGCGATCACCAGCACTTTCTTGGACTTGCCCAGTCCGTTCGGCATCACCACGGTGCCGCGGACCATCTGATCGGCGTGCTTCGGATCGACGCCGAGGCGCATGTGCACCTCTACCGTCTCGTCGAACTTCGCGAATCGGATCTTTTGAAGGAGAGGGACCGCCTGCTCGATCGAGTAATCGCGCTTCTCAATCTGCTGCGAAGCTGCCTGATATTTTCTGCCTGGTTTCCTTGCCATGTCTCCTCATTGGTGCAAGCGGTTGCGTCGTCCGAACAAACGCTTCGGAGCGCACACCTCCCACTGAGCCCTGTAATGGGTACCTCACAATCCTAGCACGGGCGAACCGGTGGCGCAAATTCGCCCTTTTCTCGTCGCGAGCGCTCCCGAACCCCGAGCGAGCGACAGGCGCTTAGACCTCGATGCTCACCCGCGCCCGCAGGTTCGCCACACCCGCGGAATAACGCGAATCCGCAACGCTGAATGCAACGGCATCCTCCATCCAGTCGTGCCAGACTCCATCCGGATCATGAGATGCCGCCGTTACCGTATAGTCACCCGGGCACAGATCGCATTGGAAGCGAAACACCACCCGCACGGTATCGCCCGCCCGCATAGCGCCTGCATGAACGCCTTCGAGTTCCGTATTCGTCCCGTAAACATTCAGTCCGATGCGTGTCCGGATCATGATGCCAATCACCGGATCCTCCACGGCAGCGTCGAATTGCGCTGTTACGCGGATCGCTGCATGCTCACCCGAGCGCCACACCACTGTCGGCTCACCCCGCTCATCCAGCAGTTCGATTGATGCCAGGCGCGCCCGCCCATCTCCGTTCCGAATCGCGGGCGACAGGATTGCCCGCACCCCGGAGCCCCGGCTGCGCAGTTCCGCCGCAACCCACGCCCGATACTTCCCCAGAACTTCACCCGGGTCGCCGCGCTCAACCATCATGCCGTCGCGCACCCACCAGATTTCATCCGCGCAGCTTTCGAGCAGCGGCTCATCGTGCGAAATCAATACGAAGGTTGCCCCCACGCGGCGCAGCGAAAGTAAACGCGCCACGGCCTCCGCCTTCTCGCGCGCCGGGGCAAGAGCCAGCGTCTGCTCCAGAATGTAGCGGCCCGGCTCGCCGGGTATCGCGTCTCCCGGTCCCAGTACCCTGGCCTCCGTCCCGGCCGTCTCAAACCGCCCTTCTGAAATCACTCCGATGATGCTGCCATCAGGCGCCACTGCCTCGGGCGCTCGAAACCGAATCATGTGAAAGGCAATGTTACCGTGCGGCGCCGCGGCGGGCCGATGGGCCATGGTTTGCAATCCGGATGGCATGGCGAACAAACAGGAGCTGATTCACTTTCTCGAACAGCACGTCTTCAATCCCATCCTGCGGGCGAAACCGGACGATTACAGCGATCGCGACCGCGCCGCGCTCGAGCACGTCCAGAAATCCACCACCAGCGAAAAGGATCGATATCACCATTACGGCAGCGCCGACGAGGTCATACTCAACTTCAAGCGGGATCTCCACTCCACAGCGGCAAAAAAGGTCGACTCGGAACTATCGCGCCTGAAGCTCCCTTCCCTGCCCGAAGTAAAAGACGAATTTCTGAAGCTGGCCGAAAACTGAGACTCGCTTATCGCGTTATGGCCCGCGGAAATTCGCGCCTGTCGCTCACACGGAATTGGCCCGTCTGAGCGTCCCAGCTATGGCGTGCTACCGTAATTGCCGCCTCGCTTACCTCAACGGTGTTGAACGAGTTCGGCTCGCCGCGGCCGCGCGTCGATATCGCGGTCCCCGCCTGCACTACAATCGCCCGGTGAGCGCCGATCCTGAGCACTTCCGCTTCTCCTTCGGTAAATCCGTGATGGCTGTGCCCCGCTCCGGCAAAAGCACGGTGTATGTGGCCGGCAAGGATCAGATCGATTCCGCAGTCCGCCCATTCCCGAAACGCCCGCCGCGCTCGCCTCGCCCGGTCCGTCCGGCCCCACGCCTCGGGTAGATCGAGAGGATGATGAACAAGCACGGTCCGGATCACGGTCGGAGGCATCGCGCAAAAACGCGTGCGTACCCGCTCGATCTGGGTGCGATTGATGCGTCCACCCTTCCATGTGAGAGCACGTGCGGTGTTGACCCCGGCGACCGCGATCGCTTCATCCGAGTAGACCGGCTCCAGATCGCTCGAGATGTATTCGCGGTATAGCGAAAGTCCGGATATGAAGCGGGACCAGGGATTATGCAGCGGCACATCATGATTTCCGGGCACGACCACGCGCGGCTCTGGCAGCATTTCGAGAAACCGCCGCGCCTCCGCGAACTCCTGCGGCCTCGCCCGCTGCGTGAGATCGCCCGAAATGGCCACAACATCCGGGCTCAGATTTCGAACAGCCGCGAGGATGGGCTCTACCGTCGCCGGATCGACGCGTCCGAAATGCAGATCCGATAAATGGACAATCACCTTTCTCATGGCGCAATTACTTTGAGTGCGCCCGGAAAAATTTCGTACTTGAGAGGCGGCCGGCTCTGCCACAACTCGCCATCGATCGACACGCGCACATTTCGCGCAGCGGTACGCACCACCAGCGTTCGGGCCGTCAACACGGTAAAATCGCGATCCTGCCTGATAGTTCCCACAATCGACCGGAAAGCCAGTTGCACGATGCCGAGCCGGCCATGATGCCGAGCGGTATAAATGCCGAGCACCCCGCCGTCCAGCCTTTCGCGCGTTCCGACCGCGAGGCCTTCCGTCCGGTAAGGGTTATTGCCCACAAAAAGAAACGGCGTCACTCGCGCCAGGTGTCCGTCATCGGGCTCGAGCCAAAGCCGTACCAGCGGCGGTTTTGCCATGGCCTTCAGACACGCCCACACGAAGGCGGGCCAGCGGGGAACACCTGTTTTCTGCGCCGCATCGCGCTCCAGCAAGATCACAGGATAGATCCCGATACCGGAATTGTTCAGGAAAATCCGGCCGTTCAATCTGGCGACGTCCACCATCCGAGTGTTCCCACGGATGAGCGCGTGCTCGGCCGTCGCAAGGTCCGAAATTCCCAGATCTCTCGCAAAGTGATTCAGGGTTCCGAGCGGCAAAATGCCGAGCGCCGCCTGCGAGCCAGGCACTTCGGAAGCAACCCCATTGACGGTGCCATCGCCCCCACAGGCTACCAGCACATCGCAACCATCCTTCAGCGCGGAAGCCGCCGCTTCGGCCGGGTTGCCCGGGGACTCGAATTCGGCCGTCAAATGTCCGATATCGCGCAGACGCTGCGAAACCGCGCGGACCATTTCCGTCTGCCCACCACGGCCGGCACGCGGATTGAAGATGAATCCGAAATGATGACTGGTCAGCGGCTCAGGTAGATTACGGTCCAGCGCTGCGCCGCCTCACTCGCTTCCACATCCGTCCAGCCGAACGCGCTGCGCTGCTCGAGCACGCGCGCCACTGCGTCTGAAAAGGTTACGCCGCCGCGAAGATCGCCGACGACGGAACCGCGAGGCAAGGCGCGAGCCTCCTCCACCGAATGAACCGCCGTGATTACGGCCTTGTGGTCGAATTGCATTCGAGCAGAGGGCATACCAGTATTATGAACAATCCTTAAATTACGGCGAAAGTCGAGTGCCGCTTTTCGTCGTGCCGCTTCACACGCAGGCCCAGTCGTCCACAAACCGCCGCGGAACGCGCACAGGGTCGGACAGCACAACTCGGGTAGCACAATAAGATGGATGCCCTCCGAGAAGGAACTGCTCGAACGTATCCGCCACCTGGAAGAGCAGAACAGCCTTCTCCAGGACAAGCTCGATATGATCTATGCGATCCTTGCTCCGGATTATGAAGAGGACGCCGGGCCCGATGAGTCCTCGCGCGATAATCTGGTGCAGATCGACGGCTTTTCCCCCAAAAAGAAACCGGATTAGCGCTGCTACTCAATCGGCCGGCGCCGCCGGGTCCACCATACGAGCGCCGCGATTACCACAACCGCTGCCGCAATTGCGGCTGTACTCCAGTTCAGGCGCCGCGCTACCGCCTCCCAGCCTTCCCCCAGGTAGTATCCGATCGCGATGAAACTAATGACCCAGATCAACCCGCCCGGATAGGCGTAGATCGCGAAAGTGCGAAACCGAAGCTTGCCGACGCCTGCTCCCAGCGCCGTAAAGTGCCGGACGCCGGCGATAAAGTAACCGAAGAACAGCGTCCATTTACCGTACTGCTCGAACCAGCGGTGGACACGCGGCAGATGATCGTCAATTGAGCGATCCAGAATTGGAATTCGCCGCAGCGCGAAAATCGCTCCCGTACGCCCGACGAGGTAACTCATGGTGATGCCGCAGACGCTGCCCGCGAACGCCACCCCGATGGTGATGCCGGGTTCGAGCCGTCCTTCGTGCACTGCAATTCCGGAAAGCACCAGAACCGTGTCATCCGGAATCAAAGGCCCCACGATGCCCAGCATCAGCAGGGCAAAAATCGCGAAATAGCCGTATTGCGATATGAACTGGCTAACGTGCTCCACTCAGCTCTTCGCGAATGGAATGGAGCGCGGCTTCGGGATCTGCGGCGCGCGTCACCTGGCGTCCAATGACGATGTAATCCGCTCCCGCGGCCACCGCTTCGGCGGGTGTGGCCACGCGCTTCTGATCGCCGCGCGCCGCGCCTGCCGAACGCACTCCCGGGGTCACCAGAATCGCCGCGGGGCCCGCGATCGCGCGAATATTCGCAGCTTCGAGCGGCGATGCCACCAGCCCATCAATGCCTGTCTCCATCGCCTGCCGCACCCGCATACCAACCAGTTCCGATACCGGCTGCCGGTATCCCATCTCCTCCAGGTCGCGCTGGTCGAGGCTCGTCAGCACCGTCACGGCAAGCAGCTTCATCGCCGAATCTCCCCGCCCTTCTACGGCCGCTCGCATCACCTGTCCCACCGCATGCACCGTAAGAAAGGAAGCTCCCGATCGCGAAGCCACAGCTACTGCCCGCCTTACGGTCTCGCCGATATCGTAATACTTCATATCAAGGAACACGCGCTTGCCTTTATCCGCCAGACATCGTACATATTCCGGGCCAGCGGCCGCAAACAGTTCCATCCCGACTTTGTAGAAACTGGCCGAATCCCCCAACGCCGAAACCAGCGCGGAAGCCTCCTCTGCCGAGTCGAAATCGAGAGCGATGATCACCGGGTCGTTCTTCATTCGAGACGTATCGGTTTATTGTCGCGCGCGCGCACGCGTCCGATCCTGCGGCCCCCGGGAATCGCGGCCTCGAGCGCCGCCGCTTCATGCTCGGGAAGCGCAATCAGCAGGCCGCCCGACGTCTGCGGATCGTAAAGAAGCTGCAGCAGCGCCGGGTCAATCTCCTTTGCCAGTTCCACGACGCACGACGCAAACTCCACGTTGTTCTTTAAACCGCCTGGAACAGCCCCGGCGCGCACCGCATCCAGAGCGCCGGGGAGCAGAGGTATGGCTGCGCTTTCAATCTCGAGCGTGACTCCGCTCGCCACCGCCATTTCACGCGCGTGGCCCAGCAGCCCGAACCCCGTAATATCCGTACAAGCGTGCGTATCGAACGCGAGCATCGCCCGGCAGGCGTCCCCATTCAGCTTCAACATCGATTCGATCGCCGCCTTCACGCTCGCTTCATCCGCGATCCCGCGTTTCAACGCCGTCCCGATCACGCCCGTTCCCAGAGCCTTCGTAAATACCAGCGCATCTCCGGCCCGCGCCCCCGCGTTTGTCTTCACCCGCGCCGGGTGCGCCGTTCCCGTCACCGCGTAACCGAACTTGATTTCGGGGTCGTTCACGCTATGGCCGCCAATGACCGCGCACGCCGCCTCACGCATCTTTTCCAACCCGCCGCGCAGAATCGCCTCCAGGACTTCCGGATCGCCCGAGCCGGGATACGCCACCACCGAGAGCGCCGAAATCGGCGAGCCTCCCATCGCATAGATGTCGCTCAGCGAATTCGCCGCCGCAATCGCCCCGAACGTAAACGGATCGTCCACGATCGGCGTGAAGAAATCCACCGTCTGAACCAGCGCCAGTTCATCCGAAAGACGATACACTCCAGCATCGTCGTTCGTATCGAAGCCGACCAGGACGTTCGGATTGTCGTTCCGCGGCATGGAGCGCAAAACCTTGTCCAATAACTTTGGACTCAGCTTGGACGCTCAACCGGCCGCTTTCACGTGCGCCGTCAGTTTATGCGGCGCCGCTTTCTCTTCCGTCACGGCTGAAATTTCATGATAAGTTCCGTCTTCTTCGCCGGGGCCCTTAGCTGGCCACGACCGAAGACGCGGCGTCGAGTACACCGCGCACTTTCCCGGCCAGCGCCGCCGCAGTGTACGGTTTCTGAATGAACCCCGCCAAACCCTTTCCGGTAAATCGCCGGACCGCCTCTACTTCATTGAATCCGCTGCTCAGGAGCACCCGCACTCCGGGGTTGATGGTCTTCAGATGACGCAGAGCCTCCTCGCCCCCCATCACCGGCATTGTCATATCGAGCAACACCATCGAGACGCGGTTCGCGATCCCGCGATAGATATCCACGGCTTCACGACCGTTCTCGGCTGTCAGAACGGTGTAGCCATAGCGCTGCAATGCGCTCGTCGCGGTTCGTCGAACAATTTCTTCATCGTCCACCACCAGAATCGTCCCGGTACCCGCTTCCGCTTTCCCAGCCGCCGGATGCCGTTCCGGCGCGCGAGGAGCCACGTCGACGGCGGGCAAAAGAATCTTGAACAGGCTTCCCTTCCCGCGAGCGCTGTAGACCTTGATCGCCCCTTTGTGGCCGCGTACAATCCCCGTTGCTGCCGCGAGACCGAGCCCGCGTCCGGTGAACTTGGTCGTGAAAAACGGATCGAAGATCCGCTTTCGCGTCTCTTCGTCCATGCCGCAACCGGTATCCTGCACCTCGATCGCAATGTACTCGCCGGGGCCGATTTCCTCCGCCAGCTCCGATGCAGCCAGCCAGTCCTCGTCCACCTGCTGCAATCCGGTCGTCACCCTGACGCTTCCGTTCTGATCCCCAATCGCTTCCGCGCCATTGATGACCAGGTTCATCACCAATTGCTGGATCTGCGTCGCATCGGCCTCCACTGCCGGCAGATTGGGGGCAAGATCCAGTTGCACCTGAATCGACCGCGGAATCGACGTTCGAATCAACTGGCCGATTTCGCGGACCAGATCGGAAACATCCACTGGCTGCACAATAAAGCGGCCCTTCCCGGCGTACGCCAGCAATTGCCGCGTCAGATCCGCCGCGCTTTCGCTCGCCCGAATCACCCTCTCGATCAGCGCTCGCGCCGGATTCGCCGGCGGCAAGCTCTCCATTGCAAGCGTGGCGTTTCCCAGAATGCCCGTCAGCAGATTGTTGAAATCGTGCGCAACGCCGCCCGCCAGCAGCCCGACGCTTTCCAGCCTGGCCGATTGCCGCAGGCGCTCCTCCAGTTTCCGCCGCTCGCTCAGATCGAGCGCCCAGCCGATCCACGGCGACCACGATCCCGGTTCGAAAGTCGCTAAACCCAGCATTAACGGCACGCGGCGGCCGTTCTTTGCCAGATACTCCTTCTCAAAGGGATCGCAAAACCCGCGCTCGTTCATCTGGTCGATGGCGGCCGCGTCGCGCTCCTCGAAACCGGGCGGCGTCACCGTTCGCCAGTCCAGCGGCAGCTCAGCGCGTTCATAACCGAGCATCGCGAGAAACGCCTCATTGGCTTCGGTGATCAGATCGCCTTCGCCGGAGATGATTCCGATCATCGGGCTGTCGAAAAGCCGTTGCATGCGCTTTTCGATATTCGCCAGCGCCTGCTCGGCGGCCCGGTGAGCCGTCACATCGAAGAAAGCCGCGAGCGCGCACTCGATTTCGCCCTTTTCGTTTCGAAGTGGGAGAGCGTTCGAAATCAGCACCACTTGTTCGTCTTTGCGATCGAAATGGACTTCGAAATTCCTTACAATTTCGCCGTTCTCGATTGCCCGGGAAACCGGCCAGCGTTCCTTTGCCAACGGGTGGCCGTGTGCATCTCGAATGGATGGGCGTGCATACTGCACGATGGAGTCTCCCGCCTTCAGGTTCGTGCCGAAAATCTGGTTCGCCGCCGGATTGATCATCTCGACTATGCCGTCAGTCGACACGATCATCACGCCCGCGGGCAACTGCTCCACGATCGTTTCCAGCCGGGCGTGCTCGCGCCGCGCATGCTGGGCCTGTTGTTCGGCTTCCATCCGGGCCACCTTGCGGGCAGTGATATCCCGCAGAAACAGATTCAGCCCGCCGTCGCTCGAAGGGTACGCATCGCATTCGAACCATATTCCATGCGGCGGATATTCGGCCTCAAAGCTCAGCGACACACGGTCCCTCATTGCCCGCAACAGTTCGGGATAAGTAGTCTGATCGACTGTTTCGGGAAACACGTCCCACAGCACTGAACCGATCATCTGCAGGCGCGTCTTGCGGGCGATTTCAATCGTCCGCTGGTTTACGAAGGTGAAGCGGAAATCCCGGTCTACCGAGAAGATCGCTTCCTGCGTATTCTCCACCACCGAGCGGAGCCGCGTTTCCGCTTCCCGGGTGGTCTTTTCGTTGCGGCTGGATTTGTCTTCTGCTGAACGCAGCGCCTGGACCAGAACACAGCAGGCGATCGACGTGATCGCGAACGATACGGGCGGGATCAGTTGCGCCAGCCACAGCGGTATGGATACCGGTGGGCGGGTGTGGAAATAACCTCCGCCGAGGATCAGAATCACGGTTGTCAGCAGGCCCGGCAAGAAACCTCCGAACCAGGCGCTGAGCATCACGCCCAGAAGAAAGGTCGTGTAGCGCGCGGCGTTTCCGATCACCGGATCGAGCGCGGATCGAAACAGAAGCGCCGCTCCCGCGATCAGAACCGCGACCGAGAACCGAACCAGCCGGGAGGAGGATTTCATGGACGGGCCGCGAAATGAATCGAACCAGCTTACCGCGCCATGAGCGCCCTTCCGGCCTCTATCCCTGCTCGCTGGCGAACGGGCTTCGCTTCAGGGCGTACTCAACCGCCTCTTTGGGCACGCTGAATTCGCCGCGGACCTTATTTCCCATAAACCCGATATCCTTTACTCCCGCCGGACTCGTGTAATACGCGTCCACCACCATATTTCGGGCCCAAACGAAGAACTGCTCGCCAGTCGCCGTTTCGGGCGTGGCGTTCTTTCGAAAAGCCAGCCGGTCGAGCAGCGCCGTCTGCTCCTCGGGCTTCGATTCCACGAAATCCGCGTTATGCTTGCGGCGCATATAATCGTCCATCCATGCGAGGCCGCCCGAATAGATCACCGCCAGATCCTCATTGCGGCTGCATAGGAAATCGATGTACTCGGCCGCGCCCGCTTCCGTTGCGCCCGCCGAATCCGCATCGGCGGGGATAATCAGCTCCGCGAGCTTGCGCATGGTCTGAAACTGGTGTGGCGTGAAGTACAGCGGCTTGTAATTCGGACCGCCCGCAAGCGACTTCGCCATCGAAACTTCCTGATGCACATGCTGCGCAAGAGCCGGCGTCAGCACGCCTGCGCCGCAGGTGGTCAGCGTGACCGAAGCGCCGATCACGCGCAGCAGATCGCGCCGGGAAACATCGTCCATAACCTAAACATTTCCTTTCTTCATGTCGTCGGCGAGCCGCTCGGACGCGCGCCATGAATTGGCTACGATCGTCAGCGTCACGTTTTTATCCGGATTGCCATTGAACGGAGCCGCGTCCGCCACCACCAGATTTTTCACCTCGTGCGCGCGAGACCACCCGTCGAGCACGCTGGTCTTTGGGTCCGCCCCCATGCGGCATGTGCCGGCCTCATGGATAATGAAACCGCCCACGGATACCGCTTTCGCCTCCCGCTTCGGCAGCGCGGCGCCAGTGACTTTGCCGCCCATCGTCTCGATCAGCGACGTGAACGTCTCGTGCATATGGTGCACCATCTTGACCTCGTGCTCGGTCCAGCGGAAATGGAATTTGAGCACCGGAATGCCCCATTCATCCACCTGCTTCGGGTCGATCTCGCAGTACGAATACTCGTTGGGGATCATCTCGCCGCGTCCGGCGAAGCTGACGAACGAGCCATACTGCCGCCGGATATCGTCCTTGAGCTGCTTCCCATAACCTTCGAAACGGTTGGTAGCTCCGTGGAACGAGCCGATCTGCGGCATTCCGAATCCGCCGCCGATCTCGATGTGATAGCCGCGCGGAAAATCCTTGTTCTTTTTGTCCAGCAGCCACCAGGGCACATACACGTGCATGCCGCCGATCCCATCGCAGTTATGGCGCGGCAGACCTTCGAGCGCCGGCACATAACCCTGAAGCGAATAGCCGACCGTGTCCGTGAGATTCCGCCCCACCTGTCCCGAGCCGTTTGCGAGGCCGTTGGGGAAACGCGACGACTTCGAATTCAACAGCAGTCGCGCCGACTCGCACGCGCTCGCCGCCACCACTACGGCTCGCGCGCGAATCTGCTTCTCCGACCGCGTGGCCTTGTCCACATAGGAGACCGCTTTCACCAGCCCGTCATCGCCGACGATGAGTTCCCGCGCCATCGCGTTGGGAATGACCGTCACGCGCCCGGTCTTCATGGCGGGCATGATCATCGCCTGGCTTGAGGAAAACGCCGACGCCGTCCGGCAGCCGCGTCCGCATTGCCCGCAGTAATGACAAGCCGCCCGGCCGTGGATCGATTTCGTCAGCATCGCCATACGCGATGGAATCACCGGAATGTTGAGCTTTTTCCCGGCCTTCTGGATCAGAATTTCGTGAACGCGCGGCGGAATCGGCGGAAGAAATTTACCGTCGGGCGCGCTGCGAAAGCCCTCTTTGGTGCCGGTAACACCGATAAACTCCTCGGCTTTGTCGTAATAAGGCGCCATGTCCTCATAAGTGATAGGCCAGTCGCTGCCGAGACCGTCGAAGGAGAAAGGCTTGAAATCGTAATCTGCAAAACGCAGCGAAATGCGTCCGTAATGATTGGTTCTGCCGCCCAAAATGCGCGAGCGGAACCACAGAAACTCACTGTCCTCCGCCACCGTGTAAGGCTCGCCGGGAATGTGCCAGTATCCGTTGGGAGCGTTGAAGTAGCCCCACTGCTGTTTGCCGAAATAGCCTTCAGCGTGATCGCCCACCCCGCGGTGGTCCACCTCCCACGGCCACATGTGCTCCTTGAAGTCCTTATTGGGATTCAGCATCGGCCCCGCTTCAAGAAGCGCGACATTCATGCCAAGATCCGTCAATACCTTGACGGCCGTACCCCCGCCGGCCCCGGACCCGACAATCACCACATCGTGTACTTCGGGGGAACGCTGCACCTGGAACATGCTGACAGGCTATCACCGCGTGGCAGCAAGTGCGGATACACGGGGTGGTTGACCCGAAAGCCCGGCAGTTACACACTGGAGCTGAGAAACACATGCCCGGAACTGCCTTCCGCACGGTGGACGAGTACATCGCATCGAAACCCGCCGCCCAGGAGAAGCTGAACCAGGTGCGAAGCGCGATTCGAAAGGCGATTCCCGGGGCCGAGGAAACGATCTCGTACAACATCCCGACCTATAAGGTGAACGGCCGCGCCGCGCTCTATTTTGCCGGCTGGAGCCGCTTCTATTCGATCTACCCGGCGAGCAAAACTCTGCTTGCTGCGCTCGGCGAGGAACTTGCTGGCGCAGGGATCGTGAAAAGCACTATCCGCTTCCCGCTCTCGAGCCCCGTGCCCGTGAAGGTGATCGGCAAGATCGCGAAGCTCCGCATGAAGGAAATCAGCGAACGAGAGAGACCAGGTCCTGGAAAAATATAGAAGATGCCCGCGCAATCGAAGGTTCACCCGTTTCTGATGTTCGAAGGCAAGGCGGAAGAAGCCATGCGCTTCTACGCCTCGCTCATTCCCGGCAGCGAAATCCTGGAGATGCTCCGGTATGGCCCCGGCCAGCCTGGACCCGAAGGGTCGGTAATGAAGGCAAGCGTCTCGCTTGGCGGCCAGATTGTGCTCTGTACCGACAGCTTTGTGAAACACAACTTCACTTTCACGCCCGCTGTCTCGTTGTTTGTCCAATGCGATTCGGAAAACGAGGCAACCCGCCTCTCTTCCGCGCTGGCCGAAGGCGGAAGCATCCTGATGCCACTCGGAAACTACGGTTTCAGCCGCCTGTTCGCCTGGGTGAACGATCGGTTCGGCGTCTCCTGGCAGTTGAATTTCGAGTGACCGCTCCTGTCCGTGATGCAGTCATATATTGGGCGAGAGGTCCGGGAACATTGAACTTCGAGATCGTGCCGGTCGGTTATGTGCGTTCTTCACTGAAGAACCGTTCAGGGGCGCCGCGTCAGGCTTCCGAAGGCGCGCCGCCCGCCTGGCTGGAGATTGACGCTGCATTTCTCGACGCATTGGACGGGATCGGAGCGGGCCAGGACATCTGGATCTTCACCTGGTTCCATGAATCGAATCGCTCAGTCCTGAAGGTGCATCCGCGCGGCGAGGAACGCAACCCGCTTAAGGGCGTCTTCGCCACGCGCTCTCCGGACCGGCCGAATCCGGTCGGCTTGCATCGCGCCGTGATTCTGGGCAGGGATGCCACGGGGCGGATTGAGGTTGATGCGCTCGAGGCCATCGACGGCACGCCCATTATTGACATCAAGCCGGTACTCGAATGCCGGCCGGGACAATAAGCGAACAGACCGCCACGAACTCCGTCAGGAGCAGGGCGGCCTTTGTGCGCGTTCTAAAGTAGCTACGAGTTGCCGGCCGCCATGTGGCTGTCGAGCACGGCTCGCAGTTTGGCAGCGAGCGATTCGGCCGTGAAAGGCTTCTCGAGCATGGAAATCTCACCCGGCCGAAGCCCGTGTTTGGCGATCGTATCATCGGTGTAGCCGGACATGAAGAGCACGCGAAGTTGAGGATTGAGGGCCCGGAGTTTCTGCGCCAGCTCCACGCCGCTCATCTGCGGCATGATCACGTCGGTGAGCAGAACGTCCACATCCGAGGCGTGCTCCTTCCATACCCGGAGCGCGCCTGGGCCATCTTCGGCGGAGAGAACACGATAGCCGATGCGGCCCAGAATCATCGCTGCGAGCGCGCGAACCGCCGGCTCATCCTCGACGAGAAGCACGGTTTCCGAGCCCGCGGGAGCCTCGACGCAGTTCGCCGGTGGCGCGGGTTCAGCTTCGGCTTCGGCTTCGGCTTCGCCTTCCGGAAGGTAGATTCGAAAGGTCGTACCCTCGCCGAGCCGGCTGTCCACCTCGATATGCCCTCTCGCCTGGGAAACGATGCCGTATACGGTGGAGAGCCCGAGGCCCGTCCCCTTTCCTTTCTCTTTCCGGGTAAAGAAGGGCTCGAAGATCTGCGCCTTCACGCTATCTTCCATGCCGATACCGGTATCGCGCACCTCGAGCAGTATCGGAAGAGCCACGTCTGATTCGCGCACAAGCGGAGTCTCGAGGCGGGAACATTCAATATCGAGTGTGCCCCCGAGAGGCATGGCGTCTCTGGCGTTCACCGCCAGATTCATGACAACCTGCTCGATCTGATTGGCGTCGGAACGGATCATGCAGCGGGAACGCGTCCGCACATTCAGGTCGATATTCTCGCCGATGACGCGCTGCAACAGCAGCTGAATGTTGCGTACGAGGGAGCCGAGATCGATTACCTTTTCCTGTACTACCTGCTTGCGGCTGAAGGCGAGTAGTTGCCCGGTGAGACCGGCGGCGCGGCGCGACGCATTCAGTATCTGCTGCAGATAAGTGATCATGCGGTCCGAAGGCGTAGTTCCCACGCCTTCGATCGCCATCTGCCCGTAACCCGAAATCACCGTCAGGAGGTTATTGAAATCGTGGGCCACGCCGCCCGCGAGCCGGCCCAGAGCTTCCATCTTCCTCGCGTCGTTCAACTGCTCGGAAAGGTTCTGCCGCTCCGTGATGTCGATGCCGACGCCGGCCACAAACGCGACCGCCCCATCCTGCACGATCGGAAACTTGTAAATGAGCCAGGTGTGCATTCCGTCGGACTGCTGAACCGGCTCGGCAAATTCACAATGATTTCCCGATTCGATGACTTTGGCATCATTCTCGCGATAAGTGACGGCGATGTCGGAAGGCCAGATCTCCGTGTCGGTTTTGCCAATTATTTCGGTGGAATTTTTCCCAAAAAGCTTTTCCGACGCGTCGTTGTAGTAAACGTAACGGCCCCTGAGATCCTTGATGAACGCCACGCCGGGCAGATGGCGCATGAATGCCGAAAAGCGCTCTTCACTCCGGCGAACAATGTCCTCCTGGCGTTTGCGCTCCGTGATATCCATCAGAATCGCGACCAGGCTGCCGCCGATCTCGCCCGGCTGCGGGTCGAGCAGGCGGACGTTGATCATCGTCCATAATCTCGAACCATCCGCCCTGCGATAACACACCTCGAACTCGTTCAACCGGCGGGGCTGCTGAAGGTGCCGCAGAACGGCGTCGCGTTCCGCGACATCGAAATAAAGCTGCTGAGCGCGCACGCCCAGCATTTCCTCTTTCGACGCGAATCGGAACATCCGGACGGCGGCGTCGTTGCAATCGAGAATGCAGCCATCGACCGTAGCGTGAATAATGCCCGCAAGATTTCCGTGGTAAATAAAATCCCGCATCTGGCCCGCAGCGTCGAAAGCCAGCTCCTGTTTGCGTGAGGCCGTAATATCGGTGATCGTCATCATGACGCCGCGTATTCTGAGCGAGGCGTCCCGCAGCGGCCATGCGCCGCACTCGACCCACTGAACGCCGGCGGCGTTCAGACGGCGGATCACCAATTCCTGCCGTACCACGGTTTCTCCGGCAAGCGCGCGCGAAGGAGGCATCCGTTCGCGGGGCACGGGCAGCATGGTTTCGGGGTCGATGAAGCGGAGAATCGAATAAACGTGCGCGAACGAATCGTCGCGCGGCTTCTCTTCTTCCCGCAACGCCTCGCGCACGGTGGCGCTCATGAAAGCTACCCGCAGCGACTCATCGAACAAAACGACGCCATACGGCAGCGGATCGAAGACCGCATGAAGAAAGGCCCCGCGATCTCCGATGGAATCTGCGAGAGAAGAAAAAAGATCGGCGGCCATAGCGGTCGAATTCAGCGTAAATCCCTCTTCCGAATTCTCCGATTATACGGCGAATTGCCGCTCGGGAAAGGAAATTTCTCTATTTTCAATATCTTACGAAAAGATAAAGGCGCTGGTGACTGCAGCGCCATGGGCCGCCGGCAAGTCGTAATACAATACCTGCGTTTCTCAAACCGGTTTTCAGGAAAGCAGGATGAACGCGATGCGCTTTTCGTTTCATCTCGTCGTTCGGGCGGCGATGATCGTCTCCATCGGCCGGCTCGCGGCGCCGCAGACCCCGCCCTCGCCCGAAATGCAGCGGATTCAGCAGGAGTCCGCCGCAGACCGGCAAAAAATGATGGATCTGCTGCACATTACGTCCTTGCGCCAGGGCGCGAACGGGCGCGATCCCAGTGCGCCGAACGCCGCAAATTACGATGAATCGAAAGCGAATCCGTATCCGGATCTTCCCGACCCGCTGAAGATGAACGACGGCCGGAAAGTAACTTCGGCAAAGATGTGGTGGGCGAAACGAAGGCCCGAAATCGTGGAGATGTTCGATCGGGAGATTTATGGCCGGGTTCCGAAGAATACGCCGAAGGTGACGTGGGAAGTAACAAGCGCCTCGAATGAGACTGTAGCCGGCGCGCCGGTGATTACGAAACACCTGATCGGCCACGTGGATAATTCGCTGGACCCCGAAATCAAAGTGGATATCGAGTTGAACCTGACGACGCCCGCGAAGGCTACGGGGCCCGTGCCGGTGATCATGGAATTCGGATTTACCCGGCCTTTGCCCCCGGCCATCGCCGCCCGTTTTACGCCGCCGCCGGGACCGACCTGGCAGGAACAGGTGGTCGCGAAGGGGTGGGGATACGCGGTGCTCTCGCCCACCAGCATTCAGGCCGATAATGGCGCGGGATTGACGAAGGGCATTATCGGACTGATGAATAAAGGCCAGCCGCGAAAACCGGACGACTGGGGCGCGCTTCGCGCCTGGGCCTGGGGAGCGAGCCGGGCGCTTGATTATTTCGAAACGAATAAAGGGGTGGATGCGAAACACGTCGGCATCGAGGGCCATTCCCGCTACGGCAAGGCGACGGCGGTCGCGATGGCTTACGATTCCCGCTTTGCGGTGGCTTTCGTCAGTTCGTCGGGCGAAGGCGGGCTGAAACTGAACCGGCGGAACTGGGGCGAACTGGTCGAGAATCTCGCCGCCGCGAACGAGTACCACTGGATGGCCGGGAATTTCCTGAAATACGCCGGACCGCTGCACTGGAACGATCTGCCGGTGGACGCGCATGAGCTGGTCGCGCTATGCGCGCCCCGGCCGGTCTTCATCAGCGCCGGAGCGACGGATAAAGGCGACGGCTGGGTGGACGCAAAAGGAATGTTTCTGGCAGGCGTGGGAGCCGGACCGGTCTACCGGCTGCTGGGCGCAAAGGATCTGGGGACGACGGAGTTTCCGCCGATCGAGACCACGCTGATCGACGGCGACATCGGGTTCCGCCAACATTCGGGCGGGCATACGCCGGCCCCGAACTGGCCCACGTTTATCCGGTTCGCCGAGCGCTACCTTCAGCCGGCATCGGCCCGGAAGGCGAGCGAGTGAGCAGTCTTCGAATCACCCGGCGCGAACTGATGGCGGCCGCGGCGGCGCAAACCCTGCGAGCCGCCGAGACCAGACCGAATCTGGTGTACATCCTGGCGGACGATCATGCGGGATACGTGCTCGGGTGCGACGGCAACGCGATGGCGCGCACGCCCAACCTTGACCGGCTGGCTTCGGAAGGGACCCGGTTTGCCGCGCATTACTGCAATTCGCCCGTGTGCACGCCCTCGCGCCAAAGTTTTCTCACAGGGCAGATGCCGCACATGGCGGGCGTAACTCGCCTGCCCACGCCACTCGCCGAAGACAAGCCGACCCTCGCGCGCCAGTTGAAGCAGGAGGGCTATACCACGGCCGTTTTCGGCAAGATGCACTTCAACGTGCCGTGCCGGTCGGGACTGCACGGTTTCGATGTCGCCTGCACCGAAGATCGGGTGACGCGCTTGTGGAACCAGAACGTGAAACCGAAGCCCGTGCCGGCTGGAGTAGCGACAAAGCCGGCGTGGCATCCATTCAAAGATCCGGCGCGAATCTGGCTGAATGCGGATGAGCTGCCATATCCGCGCTATGAGGCCGATATGCGCTCGCTTTATCAATTGCGGATGGCCGAGGAGTTTCTGGACGCTCACAAGCAGAAGCCGTTCGCGATGTGGTTCAGCCTGATGGAGCCGCATTCCCCCTACGATTTTCCGATCGAGGACCAGGGCCGTTTCGATTCCGCGCGCTTCACGCCTCCAAAGGTCGGCTCCGAAGATGGCCCTCAGATCCCGCTGATTTTCCGAAATCTGAGCGATAAGGATAAGCGCGGAATTATCGCGTCTTATTACACGTCGGTCGAGTACGTGGACAGGAATGTTGGAAGGCTGCTCGACGCGCTGCGGCGGCGCGGCCTCGACCGCAATACGCTTGTGATTTACCACGCCGATCACGGCTACAGCCTCGGACAGCACGGGCGTTTCGAGAAGCATTGCGGATACGACCCGGCGCTCCGCGTCCCGCTGCTGATGCGCTGGCCGGGAAAGATTCGCGAGGGCGTGGTGAAAGATATGACCGAGCACGTTGACGTGCCCGCGACGATTGTGGATCTGATGAATCTGGAGCGCCTGCCGATTCAGCATGGCCAGAGCCTGCGACCTTATCTGGAAGCCCGGCGTATGGATTCTCCGCGGAGCTGGATTTTTAGCGAGTACCTCGAAAACGAAGAAGCCTATGTGAGGACGGATCACTGGAAATTCATATTCTGCTCGGGGAAGCGCAAGCGGGACGACGGTTACGTCACTGAAGATCCTACGCCCGGGCGCTACGTGCGACTGTTCGATCACAGGAACGATCCTGGTGAATTCACCAACGTGGCGGCCGGGAACCGGGGAGTCGTCGATAAAATGCAGACGCTGATGCTGAAGAGATTTCGGACGACCCATCCTGAAGCGGCGAGCGAGCCGCAGCGCCTGTCGGTAGAAGAATCGCTCGACTGGTACGTGCGGCCGCGGGATGTTTGAGACAAACAGCTTTCGGGCAGCGGCGCTGATTCTGGCAACAGCGTCGGCGGGCTTCGCCCAAACGCCAGTCACGATCCGCGTGGATGCGGCGAAGACAATCGGCCCTTTCAAGCCGATCTACGCCTGGTTCGGACACGACGAACCAAATTACGCCTACACGAAGAATGGCCGCAAGCTGGTCGGCGAGCTGGCAGCGCTCAGCGCCGCGCCCGTATATATGCGGACCCACTTTCTGCTGGCAACCGGCAACGGTGAACCAGGATTGAAGTGGGGATCGACCAACGCCTATACGGAAGACGCGGCGGGGCGGCCCGTTTACGACTGGGCGATCGTGGACCGCATTTTCGATACATGGCTCAGCGCGGGGGCAAAGCCATACGTTGAGATCGGATTCATGCCCGAAGCGCTTTCGTCAAAGCCCGAACCTTACAAGCCGACCTGGATTCCGGGCGCGAAAAACGAGCAGTACAGCATCGGCTGGACGTATCCGCCGAAGGACTACGCGAAATGGGGCGAACTGGTTTATCAGTGGGTGCGCCATGCGATCGGGAAGTACGGGCGGGAGCAGGTGGAGAGCTGGTACTGGGAGGTTTGGAACGAGCCGGACATCTCTTACTGGCACGGTACGCCCGAGGAATACGATCATCTTTATGACGTCGCGGCGGCGGCAGTAAAACGCGCGGACCCTCGCGCAAGAGTCGGCGGCCCGGCAAGCACCGGCCCCGCCGGAGCAAAGGCTGCTGCCTTCCTCAGGCAATTTCTGGAGCATTGCGCGCAAACCGGCGCGCCGCTCGATTTCGTCAGTTTCCACGCGAAGGGCGCGCCGGTCGTAACAGGCGACCACATCAGCATGGGGATTTCGAAAGAAGCGCGCGATGTGGATACCGGATTCAAAATCGTGCGGTCATTTCCCAAGTTCGCGAATCTGCCGATCGTGCTGAGCGAGGCCGATCCGGAAGGCTGCGCAGCGTGCTCGGCGCGCGTTTACCCGCGGAACGCCTACCGCAACGGCGCGCTGTACCCGGCATACACGGCGGCGATGCTCAAGAACATTCTCGAACTGGCGGATCGCGAAAAGGCGAATATCGCCGGGATGTTGACATGGGCGTTTGAATTCGAGAACCAGCCTTACTTCGACGGCTTCCGAACTCTGGCCACGAACGGCATCGATAAACCGATCCTGAATCTCTTCCGGATGGCCGGGCTCATGACCGGCGAGCGCATCCACGTGGAATCGAGCGGGCGTGTGCCGGTTGAGGAGATGATGGCGCGGGGCGTACGCAATGCGGCGGATATCGACGGATTGGCGGTCAGATCGGAAACACGTGTATCCCTGCTCGCCTGGAACTATCACGATGAGGACATCGGCTCGGCGCCCGCCCAGGTGCAAACGAACTTTGCTGGTTTGCCGTCCGGTGTTCATCGGGTTCTTGTGCGGCACTACCGAATCGATGCGAGCCACAGTAATGCGTATACGGTATGGAAATCCATGGGCTCGCCACAGAATCCTTCGCCTGAGCAGTATGCGGCGCTGGAACGCGCGGGACAACTGCAACTTCTCGATTCGCCTCACTGGATAACGGCCAGTGGGGGCGAGGTGAAGCTCGATTTTGCGCTGCCGCGGCAGGCCGTTTCTCTAATCGACATTCAATGGTGATGAAATTTCTGGGGTTTCTGGCGGCGGCTGCGCTTGTTCCCGCCATGCAAGCGCAATCCCCCGGCGCAGAAAAGCTGCACACGGGAAAAGCCATTTATGAAGCCGGGTGCGCGGGCTGCCATGGCAACGATGGGCGAGGAGCGCCGGATGCAACGGTCGGCTTCGAAAAGCCGGACAGTTTTCCAGATTTCACGCGATGCGACCAGACCACCGCGGAATACGACGTCGATTACAAGGCGACGATTCGAGGGGGCGGACCGTCCCGCGGATTTTCGACGATCATGCCGGCTTTCGGCGATTCGCTTTCTGAAGACCAGATCAGTGAAGTCGTGAAATATCTCCGCGGATTCTGCAAGGAAAAGGGCTGGCCGCGGGCAGAGCTCAATTTGCCTCGCGCGCTGGCTACGGAAAAGGCGTATCCGGAAGACGAAACGGTGGTGACGACGGTGATCAACGCGACGGGAGCGCCGGGCGTCTCGAATGAAATCGTGCATGAGCAACGGTTCGGGAAGCGAAACCAGATCGAAGTATCCCTGCCCGTCGATTTTGTGCATCCCGAACGCGGCCTCTGGTATGGCGGATTCGGCGATATGGGTCTTGGGCTCAAACGGGTTCTGTTCGCCAATGACAAGCCGAATGGAACAATCTTCAGCGTGCAGGGCGAAGCGATTTTTCCAACCGGCAATCGCCCGCATGGGCTCGGCTCCGGCGTGATGACGTTCGAAACCTTCGCGTCGTTCGGGCAGATTCTGCCACGCGATTTCTTCATCCAGCTCCAGGGCGGAGCAGATCTGCCGACAGATACGAGCAAGGCGCTGCAATCCACCTTTTTTCGCGGCGCCTTCGGAAAAGGCATCTGGCAGAACCATAAGCAGGGACGGTGGTGGACGCCGATGGTGGAGCTGGTGGGCGCGCGCGATCTGATGACCGGGGCGCGCACGGATCTGGATGTAATGCCCGAGATGCAGGTGACCTTGAGCGCGCGGCAGCATATCCGGGCGGACCTTGGCTACTCGATTCCGGCGGTCAACACGGCCGGCCGCTCCGGGCAAATCATGTTCTACCTTTTGTGGGACTGGCAGGACGGCAAGTTGACGGAGGGATGGTGATGCTGCTCCGCGGAGCGATTCTGGCCGTGCTTTGCGTGTTCCTCGCGGAGGCGCGCGATTCGAAGCCGCCGCGTTTCCAGACTTCGGACCGCTGCGTTGCCTGCCACAACGGATTGACTACGGCTTCGGGCAGAGACGTCTCGATCGGTTTCGAGTGGCAGGCGAGCATCATGGCGAATTCGTCGCGAGATCCCTACTGGCAGGCGAGCGTACGGCGGGAAACGATCGACCATGCGGTGGTCAAGGGACATATCGAAGACGAGTGCTCCGTTTGCCATATGCCGGTGACACGTTACCTGGCGCATGAAAAGGGGCGCGAGGGCGAAGTGTTCTCACATCTGCCGTTTGACGCGAAAACGGATGAAGGCAGAGAGGCGCGGGATGGCGTGGATTGCTCAGTTTGCCATCAGATCAGCAAAGAAAAACTGGGCACGCGCGACAGTTTCAACGGCGGATTCGTGCTGGAGCCGCTGGAATCGCCGGGCGTGCGGCCTGAATACGGGCCGTTCGATATCCCGAAGGGGCAGCAGCGCATCATGCGGACCTCGACGGCGGGATTTCAGCCGAGCGAGAACACGGATCATATCCGGAAATCCGAGCTGTGCGCAACGTGCCACACGCTGTTCACAACGGCATTCGCGCCGGATGGGACGGCAATCGGCTCATTGCCGGAACAGATGCCATATCCGGAATGGCTGAACAGCGATTATCGGACAACGAAGACGTGCCAGGACTGCCACATGACCCAGGTGGGCGAACAGGTGGCGATCACCCGAGTGTTTGGAGTTCCGCGCGATGGGATGAAGCGGCACGTGTTCGTGGCGGCGAACTTCTTCATGACGCGCATGTTGAACCGGTATCGGAGCGATCTGCAGGTGACGGCGACGCCGGAGCAGCTTTCGAATGCAGCGGATTACATTGTCGAGTATCTGAAATCGCAGGCGGCGCGAATCTCAATCGAGAATGTGCAGAGCGGCGGGGGCCGGGTGCGGGCGGATGTGATGGTGGAGAATCTGGGCGGACATAAACTGCCGACAGCATATCCATCGCGGCGGGCCTGGGTTCGTTTGGTAGTGCGGGACAAGGACGGCAGAGCGATCTTCGAATCAGGGGCGCTGAATCCGAACGGATCGATTGTGGGCAATGACAACGACGCGGATGCACATAAATACGAGCCGCATTACCAGGAGATTACGAGCGCCGATCAGGTGGAGATCTTTGAAGACATTCTGGGGGACCAGAAGGGCCAGGTGACTACGGGGCTGCTGACGGGAGTCCGGTATTTGAAGGACAACCGCCTTTTGCCGCACGGGTTCGACAAGCGAAATGCGAAGCCCGAAGTGGCAGTGATCGGCGGAGCGGCGGACGACCCGAATTTCACGGGAGCCGGCGCGCGCGTTCGGTATTCGGTGAATACGCAAAACGCCCAGGGACCTTTTCAGATCGAAGCGGAACTCTGGTACCAGCCGATCGGTTACCGGTGGGCGAACAACCTGAAAACCTACGACAAGCTCGCTGAGCCGGCGCGGTTCAATACTTTCTACGATTCGATGTCAGACGCGACGGCGGTGGTGCTGGCTCGCGCTTCAGTGGCGCGCTGATTACTGCCGCAGGACGGCGAAGCGGCCAATAGAGTAACCGAGCACGCCGCCGACGAAGGCATCCGATACAAAATGGGCCGAGCCGGTAATCCGCGACAGGCCAACCGCGGCCGCCAGCCCGTAACTCACATAAGGTACCCAGCGGTGATTACCGTACCGGCGTGCAACCACCGTAGCGATGGCGAACGCGTAGAGCGTGTGGCCGGAGGGCATGCCTCCGTTGGGATTAATCAATGAGGTTCGATGCTCGAACCAGCTATCGGAGAAATTGCCATCAGGAAGAATTTCACTCGGGCGCGCGCGCATGAATACGTCCTTGAGCACAGTACCGACAACCCAGCTATCGGCGACGGCTTCGGCGGCGAGGAGAGCCGTACCGGTGGCTCTCGAATCGTGACCGAGTTCGCCGAACGCGAGGAAAGCGGCGGGAACGGCGATCATTCCGGCGGTGGTATGAGAGCTGGACATGACGCGATTGAAGCTCGAAAAATCCGCGGTGCGGCGGAACCAGGGAGTGATGTGGGGGTCGGTGGCGATGAGCGCGGCAGTTGTACCGAGGACCGCGGCAACCGGAATCCACGTTCTTTTGCGGCTGAGATGGACAGGAGAGGTCCAGATCTTGCCCTGATCGGAGGCGATGTTCGGGAACATCGTTGAGAGCGATACGGATCTCTGGTACTGCCGGGATGGTGTCGGGTCCTGAGCGGCGGCGCGGGGGATGAAAGATGCCGTGAAGAAAGTGAGGACGAACAGCAGGATTCGGGCCGAATTTGCCGCTGGTGGTGACATGCCCAGGTTTTTTGATTGCAAGATTATTGCCGTAAAGAGACACTACGGCCTTAAGAACTGCAGCGTTTTCGTTTTTTTCAACGCGCGCCCGCGCCGTCCTGCTCGAACGGGAGTTCGTCACGTCCTTTTGCGCTGCCGCGTTGATCGCGAATGATTGCGCCTGATATTGAAAATTACGTACCGCGCAGGACCGCCACCGCAAGGCAGTCCTGCGTTTCCGCTTCCGGCCGAAGCCGGCTTCTGATTGTCTGGAAACCCAAAGTCGGGGTTTTCGCCCCGATGGAGTCGGGAAATCGATTTCCGGTTTCTTTCGTCGGACAGACCCGCCCAGGATCATGCCCGCGAGAGCGCTCCATCTCGTTCACGCCGCCACCCGCCCAAGGTGGCTGCGCGTTCGGATGGGAACGCCCGCCGAAAGTCCAGTAGCAACAAAAAGCAAAACGCGACGTTGCTGGCCAGCAAAGGACGCCGGAGCGTTTCCGCTCCTGAGATCAAATTACAGGACGCAAAAGAAGCGGGAGCGCGTGGGACTCGTAAGTGGTTGCAGCAGAACGAGAGAAAAAGGCGCACACCGCGTGACGAACGGAATGCAGGCCGTCGAAAACCTGACCTCACTCTTCTCTCAGGGTCTTCTGTGGGTCGATATCCGCCGCCATTCGCGCGGGAATCCATGTGGTTACAACCGCAACCAGCAGGATGCCTGCGGCTGCGAGCGCCCAAATGCTGCTCTCGACTGCCTGCAAGCCGTATAACACCTCGCGCCCCCACCTGCTCGCCGCAAAACCCGCCGGCACGCCGAGGATCAATCCGGCAACCGCAATGGCGGCTCCCTCGCGCAGCACCATCCGCGCAACTACGCCGGGCCTGGCTCCGAGAGCGAGCCGGATTCCGAACTCTCGCCTTCGCCGGGCCACCATACAGGCCATCACGCCGTACACTCCAACTCCCGCCAGAACGCAGGCCAGAACGGCAAAGATGCCCGCCGCCAGACTCAGGCTGCGCTCGGCGAACAACTCATCATCGATAAGACTGCTCATCGTCGCGACAGCCGATAGAGGTACGCGCGCATCCAGTCCTTTCACCACATTTCGAATTTCCCGAATGACAGGACGCTCTTGTCCCTTCGTCCGGACGTAGAACGTCAGTTCATGCGACTCTCCCCGTACCGTATACGGCAGATAGATCAGGGGCTCGATGTGACCGCGCAAATTAAGGTATTCGCTGTCGTGCGCTACGCCAACGATTGTCCAGGGAAGGCCATGCGCGCCTCCGCCGATCGCGAAATGCACGCCGATGGGATTCCGCCCGGCAAGGAAATGCCGGGCAAAGGTTTGATTTACCACCGCAAGCTTGTACCCACGCGCCATCTCGGCCTTTGAAAATGAACGCCCTGCAGCGAAGGGGATGCCCATGGTGCTAAACCAGCTCGGACTTACAGCGTCGCTTCGCGACTGAGCATCGGCGTCCGTCGGCGGCTTGTATCCCTCCACCGCAACATTGAACCCTGAAGAGCTGTTTTCCATCACAGGAGTTACCGCTACGGCCGCGTTCTCGACGTTTTGCAGCGTGCCCAGCCTTTCGCGCAATTCCTCCGCGAAATTGGCTGCGCCGGTTTCCGAATATCCGGCAGCGGCAGGATCAACTTTGAAGCGAATCAAATGGTCTGTTCGAAAGCCAGGATCGATATGCCGCAAATTCCGCAGACTGACGGCCAGGAGTAACGCCGACGCAACCAGCACAAACGAGAGAGCGACCTGACCGGAAACCAGCGCCCGTCTTCCCCAGCCTGTGCGGGAAGTGTGTGTTCCGCTTTCCCGCTTCAGATTTTCCGCTACCTTCGTCCGCACGGATTGCCATACCGGCCCCAGCCCGAACAGCAGGCCGCAGATCAAACTGGACGCCACCGACAGACCAAGAACAAGAGCGTCCGGATGCGTCTTGATTCCCGTTTCGCTTAAATCCGCATTGAAACGCCTCAACAGAACCGGGGTGCCCAGATACGCAATCGCGATTCCGCAAACTCCGCCCAGGACCGAAAGTACGCAACTCTCAATCAGCAACTGCCGGACGAGCGCGCTCCACGGAGCCCCGAGCGATAAGCGTACGGCGACCTCCCTGGCACGGCGCGACCCGCGCGCGATCAACAGGTTCGCGATGTTCACGAGCGTGATCAGCAGAAACACTCCGGTCATCGCGAATACGTACTGAAGCGGTTTCTCGAGGGTCTCCCGGAGGGACGAATAGCCCTTTCCTCCTGACGTCAACTCAACGTATCGTCGCGTGAAGTTCTCGAGAAAGCCGCGCGACATCCCCGGGATATAGGGCAGTTGCTTATCTCGCACATTTGGATAAATTACGGCGAGCGCGTTCTGCGCTCGTTCCATCGTCACACCCGGCTTTAGTCGCGCGATCAGGGTCAGCCACGAATAGTTCCAGTCCGGCAACGGGTCAGGCGCGGTGGGTACCAGACGGTGAACCATGGCCACCGGCGCATAGACGTCTGTTTTTTCGCCCAGGCTGATTCCATAAAAGCCGGGCGGCGCGATGCCTGCAACCACACACGGATAGTTATTGAGGCGGATTGTCTGGTTCACGATATGAGGATTCGCGCCGAACTGCCGCTGCCAGAAGCCATAAGACAGCACCACGGCCGCGTCCCCGTTCGGCCTGTCGTCGCTCTCGCTCAAAAGCCTTCCGCGCCACGGGTGGACACCCAGCAGAGAGAAATAATTCCCGGAAACGAGTTCGGCCTCGATGCGCTCTGTGTCGGAACCGCTCCTCAACGTAAGGGATGTAAAGCGTCCCTGCACTCGCGCCAGCATGCCGCTGAAAACTTTCGTGGTGGCGGAGCTCAGGTCCCGGTATAGCGGATAAGAAAACTCGCTGGACATGCCGTTGCCCAGACTTGTTCCGTAGCTGCTGAACTCCGGGCCGCGATCATGCAGCACGACAAGCTGCTCTGGCTCCCTCACCGGCAACGCGTCCATGACGATCAGCTTCATCAGGGTGAACACGGCAGTGTTCGCACCAATACCCAGAGCCAGCGTCAGTACGGCGGCGGCCGTGAATGCCGGAGATTTCCGGAGCAGCCGCAGCGCGAGCCGCGCCTCTCTCAGTACGCTCTCGACTGAGCGCACTATATCCGACTCGGCGGTTTTCTCTCCTGCCAAAGTCAGATTTCCAAATTTTCGCCGGGCCGCAAGACGAGCCTCTTCCGCAGTCAGACCGGATTCTCTGGCCGCGCGTTCCCGCTGCTCGATATGGAACGCGATCTCATCCGCGATGTCCTGCTGTAACCGGTCCCGCGCGAATGTGTTCCTGATCTTCCGCCACAGTCCCATCGCTTTACCTCGCGTTACACATACCTGAGCGCTCTGGCGATCGCGGCGCTTACCCGACGGTACTCCTGCTCATCCGCCTCAAGCTGCCGCTCGCCCTTTGCGGTCAGCTTGTAGAACCGGACGCGCCGATTCGTATCTGACACGGCCCACTCCGAGGTGAGCCATCCTTCGTGCTCCATCTTATGGAGGGCCGGATACAATGAGCCCTCTTCGATCTCCAGCACGTCCTGCGAAGCCTGCTGGATCATGACCGTGATTCCGTAGCCGTGCATCGGGCCGTGGCGCAGGGCTTTCAGGATGAGCAGGTTCAGAGCGCCCTGCAGCGGCTTCGTAAATAGTCGTCCCAATCGAGCTCCAGCCATCGGTCTCGATGCATAGAAACCGATACCTGGAAATGTACACCCGGCATGGCTCCGTTGGCAATCGGCCCGCTCGTCAACCGAATACCCTGTCGCCAGACCTGGTTAAGATTGGTACCGTCGAGGCTTATGAATAAATTCCCGCGACGCGATATTCTGACTGCGGCGATTGCGGCAGGCGCCGGCGCGCTTCCTGGCAAAGCCCAGACCGCCATTGCGTTCCCCAAAGGCGATTTCCACCTGGGCTCCGTCACTTACAACCTTTTCCAGAACGCCGACCTTGAAACGATTATCAAAACTCTGGAGGCGGTGGGATTCGAAGCAGTGGAATTGCGGAGCGGACACAAGCATG